>TARA_R110002124_G_scaffold129638_7_pt1 | contig 22896 bp, 32 predicted proteins | sample TARA_R110002124 | Tara Oceans TARA_R110002124 (sample SAMEA4397445) | marine metagenome | biome: Polar Biome; feature: [SRF] surface water layer (ENVO:00010504); material: water (ENVO:00002006), including particulate matter (ENVO:01000060) such as... | depth 5 m
TATGCATTGGCTATCGAGCGGCCGCGGATATAAGTGAGCGCTTCCATCTCAATAATGCCTCTTTCCATATACTCGTCAAGAGTTGTCTGGTCATCACCGGTTAAGAACTTAAGGTTATCTTGAATAGGCGCCAACCAAGGGGCCATCTTGTCTTCCATAGAGCCTGGAAGGAATCCGATATCCTTGCCCATTGGCATTACAGGTCTTGACACGACAAGTTTTTTGTATAATGCTGGTTCAGCAGAAGAAGTTTTCTTGCTTGGAGACCCTAGCTTGCTCGTCAGACGATCTACCGGGTGATTGGGCATAACTTGCTCTAAGCCCGCTGCAATGGCCAGAAGGGTCTTCCCAGAGCCTGCCTTGCCCACTAGTGAGACAACTTGTATATCGGGATCCATTAAGAGATCGAGTGCGAAGGACTGCTCTTTGTTTTTAGCTTTCACTCCCCAGAGGCCGGCTCTAAAATCCATAATGTGAAATAGGCCAGTCCTATAATCTGTGAATTTACAGAGTGCTGTCTTTTTTTCGTTTGAACTAGAAACAAGCATAACAAACTGATTTGGGTGTAGGCGGGGATGCTCTTCCGGATCTAATATGATACTCTCATCGTTGTAGAAGTGATCAATAGTCTGGTCGTCTACCAGTACCTCGGTGAATCCAGTATATAAATCAGAGTCATTCTTAATAATCTGGTTTTCAGTGTAGTCCTCACTTAACAGACCAAGAGAGTCGCAGATCACGCGCATGTTGATGTCGCGACTAACAACAATTGTTTTTCTATTGCCGTTCTCGCTATTCTCTGACAAAGCTGTGGCGATTATGATGTGGTCCGCAACCGCAGGATCTAGATCTGGCGCCAGGGCCTCTTCTCCTACTGCGCTAGTTCCACGAACTCGAAGGATTCCTTTGCCCTTACCTAAGCGTACACCTTGATGCAGCTTTCCTTTGGTTCTTAGTTCGTCAAAAGTTCGTATAATGGTTCTGGCGTTGACGCCAACTCCATCTTGCCGCTTTTTGTGGTTGTCGATTTCTTCGAGAACCTTTATAGGTATTACAATATCGTTGTTTGCGTAGTTGTGGACACAATCAGCGTCAGATAAGCAGGCGCTCGTGTCTAGGACATATGTTTTCTTGGCCATTTGTAGTTCCTTATTTATCGGTGGCCCCGATTATAACTAGTTTCAAACAAAAGAACCCGCCTCATAAGAAGCGGGTTCTTTTATAAAATGGAGCCAACTATCAGACTTGAACTGATGACCTGCTGATTACAAATCAGCTGCTCTACCAGCTGAGCTAAGTTGGCGGGGTTGAGGCACCTATCGAAACGCGCAATGGTTTTAGCTTGTTTCACCCCGTGCCTCCCTGCGGGTGGGGGGATCTAGTATGCCGATTCTTCAGCAAACTTTCTATTATCTAATATTCTTTTACTTGTTGTGGCGCCATTAACCAAGGTAGAACTACTTCTGACCTTTCCGCCGCCAACATTATACACCATTTCAATACCCAGCCTATCACAGACTCTGGATTCCGGAGTGTTTGTTGCTCCGCGGTCTCCTCCATTCGCGAAGATGTCGGGCTTAATGTGCTCCAGGGAGGAACAAACTGTGTTGTCAAAATCCACGGCCATCTCTACTTCACTAACACATTCGAAAGCAGAGATAATTTCCGCTCGTTCTTCCCAGGGCATAAAAATATATCCCTTCTTTCTTTGTAGCCAGGGGTCGGAGTTAATCACAACTGTTAACTCTCCTAGTTTTGCCGCTTCCTTAAACATTCTTAGGTGACCAACGTGAACGGGGTCGAACCCACCTGAAACAACTACTCTCTTACTCATTCAACCTCTCTATGAGACAACTTTGTATGCCTAATAATTCTGCCTGATCTAGCTTGCCCATTGAAATCTGAAAGACAAAATAACTGGTGGTTGATGCTACTACGGCTCCAAAGACTGTCCCTAATCCAAAAGCCAAATACCTTTTCGCCCAACTCTTAATGTCTTCCATTGTATATTCCCCCTACCTGTAAGTAGTGCTCCCTCTTGAGATATGCTACCTTTTCTTCTTTGGTAGGGGTCCTATAATTATTCCAACTGCCCGGTGGTCTCTATCATCTAGAAAATATTCATTTTTAGAATTCTTATTTTGCTCTATAAACTTAAAATCAATATGCTTTTTAGCATAGCTTATCGCACTTTCTTTTTTCTTATACTTCTTGAGCAGCTTTCCCTGTATTTTATTACCGTCCCAGGCCCAAATCTCCCACATCTTAAATGCCTGTATCGGAAGCCTGGCGTAGGGGCATCTCTACGGGCCATGTTGATACAGAGCTAATCCTTGTCGGAGTAACTGGGACAAAGCCCGAGAGAGGACGTACAGTTAGGTTAGCCGCGCATTCTAGCTGCTTATTGTTAGTTCCTAATGTGGCCCCTTCTCCGACCTCAATAGAACAATTATTTTGCTGACAGTCTAACATTGCGACCGAGGCGAGATTACTCTCAATGGCGACACCGGCAACCCATGGTGGGTCTGCGTCCTTATCTCTTCCTGATAATGCGCCGGCTCGACATCCAGAAGCAACAGCGTCGGTAACTGAATACCTTTGCAAAATATACCAAGTAAAATCGATAGAGCCAAAAACCAGCGCTAAAAACACCGGAAGTATCATGGCAAACTCGACTATTTGGGATCCTCTTCTAGAATACATTTCTTCCTTTTATAATATAGGCCCGGTGGGAATTGAACCCAACGACCTTCCGCTTATAAGACGGATGCTCTAACCAACTGAGCTACGGGCCTTTGAATCAGCATATGCTGTCAAAAGCCTGTATTTCTATAGTATAGAAAGCATTGGTCTTAAGCATAGATATAATATACCACTATCTTCCTACGATGTCAAGATCTTTTATATATTCTATGCAAATAAATTCTTTTTCGTTTATAATCCAACGAACATAAACAAAGTCTGGGAAGACCAAAGGTCCACCAGGAATCCTGCTTCTACTGTTGCCGATCTTCGCGGGCCCTTCGGACCAGACTATACCGTAATCATCTGTCGTTTGGTCCTTGTATTTTACTTTTTGGCCGTGCTTGAATGGGAACTTCTTTTTTCTTTTTTTAGTTGCCAATATTCAAGTTTGTTATATATCCTTTTAATGGAGGCGGCGGGAATCGAACCCGCGTCCGCAACAATTTCCAATTCAAGTCATCCACAGGCTTGTCTGGTTTTTCTAAACCAATAAAATTTGTTTGTTAAATCCAATCACTTACAAACATCAGTGACGTGAGTGTTTTATTTTCAGCAGAACTATCTGCTTATCTGGATTTGGGTAATAAGGTAACCAGAGACCCCACGATTATGCCGCTAAGCGGATAGATTCGAAATGATTATTGTTATTGGCAATTATCAAAATGTTTTGATTTTTAAGTCTCACGACTGCCTGCACTATTCTCTTCCGTTGCCACGTCGAAGCCAGGGCGCCCCCTTATTAATTAGCTGATTGTCAGTATAAGACTCTCAATAGCACCATTAATATTTCTTGAAACATCTGAAAGCATTAAAACAGCCCCCAAACATGATGTCGCGACAATCATACTATATTCCAGAGCCGTAGCTCCACTCTCATTCGTAATGAATGTATACATTTTCTTTCTCCTAACACCCCCCACGGGTGTCCTATAAATAGTCTTCTTAATCTTCAAAGTACGATATTGGATCGTATCTTTTCTTTAATTTATGAAAATGATTCGCTGTTAGGCCAAGCAATCTCATCGCTTCCATCTGCGTTCTTGTAGCAGAATAAGCGTACTTAAATATAGCATCCTTTACCAGATTTGTCAAGTTTTTCCAGACAGGTAATCCATAAAGTCTGTTATTAACTGGTTTAGATGCAACTTCTAATTTAAGACCGATTACTTCTTCAAGAGATAAATGATTTAACATTATAATGAAATCGTTATTTATCCTTTTCTCTTGACTGAGCTTCTTAGATAGACTATAATATGTATTACGTCCTCTTAATAATCTCTTTCTCTTCCAAGACATTATACTTATTCTTATTCTTATATATATTATACTTATATTATATTATTATATATCTAATATTTCAAACATATCTTCTTTATTATCAGCTTTCTCTTTTTCTTTCTCATATTCTGGAGTTGTTGGAGTCGGAAGTTTTGTAGACAGAACACCTTCAAACCGATCTCTCCAGAGTAACATGTTAGTTTTAAGGTAATCGTGATACAGCTCTCTATCTTCATCATTGGCTAACTCACCGAAGTCATCAACGATAGTGCCTTGAATCTGCTTAAACGTCCCAAGAGCAACATTTCTTCCAGTCTCATCGTGCTCTTTGTCTTCCAGGCCTCTAGTAAGATTTACTTCATCATCATCAATATCTATTTGCTCTTCCTCTTCTTCCTCTTCACCACCCATGCCCATATCACCGATGTCAATAAATTTGTCGTCTTCCTCGTCTCCGACATCGATTTCAATTTCTTCTTCTAATTCAGGGCCCCCATTAGAAGGTTCAGGGGCATCAATATTTGTCTCAATCGGAGCAAGAAGGTTATCTACTCCATTAACGAGGTGAGCAATATATGACTCTCTTTGAGCCACATCAGTTGTAAGGCTCAAATAATCCTCTTTCATTTGCGGGATGACTTTCTTAAGAGTCTTGCGAAGAACGTTAATACCAGTCTTTTCGTGAGGAGATTCATCTGCAACGGGAGTCTTTTCAAGCAGGAGGCCTCGAACAACCTTGCGAAGGTACTTTTCTTCGAGTTTCTGCTTATTGGCTTTCTCGGAACGAACTTTCTTGATCGCTTTCCGAACCCCTTCACGCAGCAACTGCTCTTCTAGCAACTCTTTTCTGTCTATCATAATACGACTCCCTTCCCCAGTAAATAGTTTAGAACCTCTTCAATAACCTCTTCTTCTTCCTCTGGTTCTTCTTCCCTCACGAGGGTACGCTTATTTTTGTTACCAGCAGGCGCGCCCTCAACACTGCCGCCGGCCATAGAAGACATTTCTTCAATTGTTTCGCGCACAAGACTAAGCAGCACCTCACTTAAAGGTACTTCTGGGCTTTGTTCAATACCAAGAATATTGAAAATCTCCGTCGGATCAACCTCTGGAGGCAAGAATTCTCTAATGGCCATCACATTCCCGCTATGAAGCGCCCTACGGAAATCAGTAGCGCTTAAACCCTCAAAGAAGGTGGGGCTAGCGTTGGCTTCTGCGTCGGCTGCAACTGCACCCTGTCGAACATACTTATCGGCATTCTTGAACCGTACCCAGTCAGGCCTACCTCTCTTATCAGGTTTTGTAGAAGCGCCAAACAAAATCTCATCCCCAACTTGAGCCAAGTCCGGCTCATCCTTTTCGTTCTCGGAAAATTCATATGCCATCTGAACCGGGGAGTTAAACTTTGATGGCCTGTCGATAATGGTGACGTTAGAGATACCCTTAGCTTCTAAATAAGCACGCCAAATCTCCTTTGACTGCCTAAACGTAACTTCGGCTTGGTCGCCGGCCGACCCTCGTGACAGTGGGCTGATAAACACATAAACGAGATCGGCCAAGTCGGCATAGTGTTCGACCATCGCCAAGTGGCCCTTATGAGGAGGTTTAAAACCACCGGGAACCACAGCCACAGTTCTAGTAACGTCAGTTGGGACCTCATCGTCCTCATCAAGTTTCTGTAAAGGGGGAACATTGCCTCTGCCATATTTAAAGAGGCCGAGAAGTTGGTTCATGGGGGCGAAGTTTCCAGTAAACTTATAGGTGACCCCATCATAATCAAAAACAAATCCTTCGGCAGCAGTTGAGACACCCTCAACATCTTTCAGTTTGCTCATCTGCTTGGCCAGGATTTCCATCGCCTCATCAGAATCACTTCCCTCGATGGCCTGAACGGCCCTGGAGGTCTCCGCACGCAATCGCTCGACTTCTGCCTCGTTGTTCAAGATGAACGCGCTCTCAAGGCCTCTGAGCATCTCTACAGAGAAATCATGAACTATCTCCTCGATAGGACTAATCGCTTGCTTAAGTAAAACGGTCTGCTCGCCAACCAAACCCCGAATGGCTGCTATTGTACCGGCATCGTCTTTAGGAATGAGTTTTAGAATATTTCTAATATTAGCGCCTGGTTCTTTAAAGATACGCTTCATAAGTTCTATCTTAGTGTCGTCTGCTAACGCGATGCGTGAGTCAACCACCGCCTCAACACGAGAAACCATATATTCGCCAACAGTTTGGTTGTCGGAGATGCCTGCTTGGCTAATAGCCCGCTCCAAACGTGCTATAGCTAACTTCGCCGCTGTGTCATCACTTAGGGCCTCAAGTTTGCGTATGGCGTTCATCTGAACGTGAAAGCGCCCTTCCTCGCGCTCTCCCTGAACTCTTCCTAGTGCATCCGCCAACTTTCTAGCGTTTTTGGAAACGTCGCGACCTGTCGCTTTGCCTGTCTCTCTGTCATATTCATTATGACCAACCCTGTGAATAGTTAAGGTAGGCAAATCATAGTTAATAAGATTGGCGGCGCGCGGATCTTGAACCTCGGCGTTATAGTAGACGTTTACCTCGGGCCCGAAAATCTCTTCTCGTTCCTCAATAGACATTTTGCCAACCACTTCCTCGAAAGCCGCGAAAGCGTCATTAAAGGCATTCTCTAGAGCACCCCGCCCACCAAACTTAGCCGCTAATCCGGCAGCATCCAGCCCACCTGACTTAATATTACCTTTATTCCTTGCCGCTCTTGCAGAGCTGGTACGAATATCATAGGAAAGCTGGAGATTCTGGCCATCCGTCTTTTCAGTACCCTTTAGCTCGCCACTAGAAGCAGCAAGAAAGATCTGCTTCATTTTCTTGAAAGTCAGATCTGGATTGTCATAAAGGTGGTTCATGTGGCCGGCCACGCCGCCCTCTGAGAGAAACAGTCCCATTTTTTAGTCCTACTTCAGTGTCTTAGCAATGGCTCTGCGGATTGCTTCACGAATCTTCTCTTCATCAGCACCCTTAGCAGCGTCAGCCATCGGCTCCTCTTTGTCTCCGTCCTTGTCAAGGTCTAGAAAATCGGGTTTGGCGCCCTCCTCAAGCTCTTCATCTTCTCGGCGGCCACAATGAGCCTCATCAAGCTCTTCCTCTTCATGCTTCTCTTCTTGAAACTTTTTGCGGGGCTTGTCTTCGTCGTGAGGCTTGTCCTCTCGTCGACCATGCATGTGCTCCTTTTGTACTTCCACTGTAAGTGCCTCAACTGGCATGCCCTCAACGATAACATCGTCGAATTCAACGTCGTAATGAGTGACATCTCCATTTTCGAGTAATGTATGGTTAATAGGATGTCCTGTCTTACCAGTGGAGGTTTCTGTTACCAACATAGCACAAAGGTGACTTATTTCATTCACTTTAGGTGCATTATAACCGAAACTTTCCATCAATCGGCCAAAAATAGCCTCGTTTTTCCAATCTTTGTGACTCATCTTAGTATCTCCTGTACTGTAGTAAATAGACTCTTGTAGTTGTTTTTTATAGGTTTCTTCCCATTCTCTGAAGCACATATTGCCCTTTTCATAGGCCTCACGCTCCATCTCTCGCATATATCCATCATTTTGAAAGTATCCTTCCCCCATTTCAGGCTTTTTATCAAAATCACCACGACAATTCTGGGCATGATGAACCAATTCGTGTGATAAAGACCTTAAAATGTCCTTTGGGTGTCTCTGATCCGTATAGACCGACACTGAAAATGTGTTTGGATCATAAAATGCCGTCTTGCCTAACATTTCTTGACTATTTTGTTGATCGGAGACAAAGGATATATCAACTGGCTTCTTAAAGCCCATCTTTCTTTGAGCAAAGGGAAGAAAGCTCTCCAAAAATGGCTTCATCTTGGCTAGATTTAGGTTTGAATGATTTTTTATCTTAAAATTCATACTTTTCGCCCTTAAAATACAAAATAATTAGTTTTCTGCTCTGCTAACGTCCGAAGAGGACAATAATTTTAAACTTAAATACAACATATCATAATTTCGCCGGTCTTCAAAGCAAAAAACACTAGCAAAGGATACTTCACGGCCACCAAGTTGGGCTTCAAAGATTTTAGACACTAACCCAGTCCGCTTCATTCTCAGATCAGTCCAGCATACGACATCGCCCGCCCTAAAACTGTATCTTGCTCCGAAAGATTTGTTAGAGGTCTGCATTCTGCTCTTTGAGGCGAGCATCAATTGCATCACCAACAAAAGAAATAGCCATATGCAGGTCTTCCAACTCTTTTTCCTTGAATGAGATCAGAGTTTTCCGATCCAGTCCTTCGTCTTCCCGTATAACCTTCTCCATTTGCTTAACATTCCCCAAAATCGCGTTGATATGGTTAGTGAAAGCAAAGGTTTCAAAGTCGTTCGTCACTCTTGTCGGGTCATCTTGGGACGAGACCAGGTCATTTAACTCATTAAGAATCATATCCTTGAGTTCTTTCTTGCCAAATTTCATATTCGAGGCTCCAAAAATTAATTCTGCAACTATAAATAGTTTTCAAAGCCCTAAACTGCAAGGAATAATGTCGGATTGAATACTGAAAAGACCTTGGGAACCTTTTACAGAGTAGGAGCCGTCCTCTTTGACGATGACTTTTAGAAAAACATCATACTCAGGCACAACATACCCATCCTCAGTTCTTTCAAATTCACTTAAAATATAACTTAACAAGTCCCCTTCTAGGTAATGCAAGATTTCTCCGTTGGACGGAGCATCAACTGTGGCCTCGGAGTCAAAATAGTAACAGTATGTCTGTCCATCCTGATCCGTCCAGCCAGGGATGTCAGTTAACTCCCACCAAACATCCTCAAATTCTATCTTTAACTCTTCTTCGACGAGGACTTCGCCCTTAATACAAGCCGAAAGGGCCAGAAAACTTACAAAAAACCATTTTTTTAACATTTCAATTCCCCCAAATTGTGGAGGATGGTGTTGGCTAGAGCTAAATCACCCCATAATACTTTAAAATATTATGCTTTATAGTTTCTGGATACGGATAATGACTATTTGTTGTTTCCAGCATATATTTTGCCGTGACAATATACATGGTTCCCCACCTCGCATCACAGATACCTGGGCCCTTCTGTGTTCTTCCAACACCAGCATCGCCCTTTATAAATGTCTTTGTGGTGTTCGCCGTTCCGATAATATACAAAAAGTAATTAGGCTCTTGCAAAACACAACCCCCTATTATTAAGTAGGGCTCGGTCATTCAAAGGAAGTTTAAATAATAAATTACTATATACTGTAGGGGGCCAACCTAGGGGGAAATATGAATGAGTTATGTGAAATGTTGTTTCTTGGCGATGATTACGATACTGACGGCATCTTGTATCGAATACACTATAGATAGACCTGACGAGCCGATATTTGGAGTTCCAAACCCGCCACAACTAGAGGTAAGAGTAAGAAAAGATGTAATTACACAAGTTGTAAAGCCTGAAGTGGACGTTTTGTGGGTAATCGACAACTCTTGTTCTATGCTAGAAGAGCAAACTACGCTTATTAATAACTTTGGCGCCTTCATCGGTTATTTTCTTGACTCCCAGCTTGATTGGCATATCGGAGTGACTTCAACTGATATGACAAACGGTGGAGAGCCCGGAACACAAGGCATTCTTAGAAGAGTGGGTGGTATTAAATATATTGATGAAGATACACCCGATCCAATAGGTGTATTTCAAGAGATGGCCAGCTTAGGAACCACCGGTTCCGGCAATGAAGCCGGTATTGCAGCAGCTTACAATGCTATAGCGGTACACGGAGATACCGAGCAAAACGAAGGTTTCTACAGAGAGAATGCAACACTATCTATTATCACTATTTCCGACGAAGAAGATTATAGTGACAGTCCAGGCATAAATGAGTTTATATCGTGGCTTTTGAATCTTAAAAGAGAAACAGAGCATGTTACATATTCTTCGATAGTTTGCCTTGAACAAGCCCCGCTTAATGGATACACATGCGGAATAGGTTCTTTTGCTCAACCGTCATTGGGTTCAAGATATATCTCTGTAACCAATGCGGTAGGAGGCATCCTGTGGGATATTCGGGAATATGATTGGGAGCCTGTCTTAGATCAGTTAGGCCTGCAAGCCGCCGGTCTTAAGCGTGAGTACTTTCTTACCGAGGTACCGGTTATCAGCACTTTAGAGGTTTATGTTCAAGAAGATGAGGACACCGTTTACAGTTTTAAACGCGACGTTGATTATACTTATTCGCAAACTAGAAACAGTATTACATTCATGACTTATATCCCGCCACAGTATTCAAAGATCAATATTGAATATGTTCCTCTTGGTTCTCATTATGGGCAAGATATTTTTGACTCCGGAGACACTGGAAACTAGTTACAATCTAAAACCGGAGGTCATATAAATGTCACATGTCACCACAGAGAAGGCTTGGAAGATTTTCACTGTTGCGCTCGGTGCTGTTATACTTCCCTTGGCCGGCTGGGTCTGGAACACGAACGTCGCGGTGGCCCAGATTCAAAACGATTTACATGACGCCGAAGACACTATAGGTGTCCTTGAGCAGAAGGTTGAAGAAGCCGAAGAAAATGCGAAAGCCATCATAAGTATTGAAAAAGACATAGAGTATATGAAAGCGACTCTAAGTCGCATCGAAAGACTGGTGACTGAGTAATGCACTGGATCGTGTTGCCCATTATGCTACAGGCATCCGATATCGTGCCCTTAGAGGTTCCTACAAACGATCCTACCCCGACAGAGGTGGCAGCACCTATCCAAGAGATGGAAGACTGTAAGGAGGGTGTGAAGAGTCTTAGAGACGATTTTAAAGGATTGGAACTCTATCTGCAAGATAAGAAGGACCATAAGGACCACTGCCCTGGAATCAAATGGACGCAGCCCGAGTTGGATAAATACAAAGAAGAGCCCAAGTCTTATCTACCAGAGACGTGCAAGGCGTCTTAGTTTTTCTTCCCGCCGTCTGAAACAACAGCGACTTGCTCGTCACTAGCAAATGTTCTGCCGCGTAGTGACAGGGGGCCCGGAGTGCCAATTATAAACGGTGGTTGCTTGGTGTCGATTATTTCGTGCTGACTACCGAGATTGTCAATGCTATAGTTGTTTAAGGTAAAGTCATCACCGATTAAAGCGACAGGGGTGCTTTCTTTGTTTAATGATGTCCCCTCTCTGACACTAAGGTCATCGACGCAGAGCATCGCGATGGACGTCCCGGCATCTATTTTCGCCTCGCCATCCGTAATGACAAAAGTAAAGGAATCGCCGGCCGCGGCATCAAGAATAAGACACGTTGTCTTTTCCATTGGATCTAGATTGGCATGCATATGCATCGGTGCGCTATAGACTGTTGTCGCACCGTTCTTAACGGATATAGTTCGCGTCCCGGTATCGGCCGTCCCAAGTACAAGGTTCCAAAGAATAAAATACTTTCCCGCTCTACTGACTACAAAGGTACCGCCGTCAGCAGTGTAGGTGATCCCAGATGCTGTTACCTGATCTGTCTTGGCATATGAACCATATTTGTTTGAGTCAAAACAAATATCGACGCCATCTGCTAGATCATTAGAGGCTCCGTTCACTGTAAAACTCAAGAGAGCCTGGGGCCCTTCCACCCAATCGTTGCCGTGAATATGCACTCCTGTTGCCGTGACATCTAGCAGGGTATATGTACTGCCCTTTCCTGCTGTAACCGCCGCGCTTGAATTGACCCTAGCGCTTGCTGTCTGCCCCCCGGTCAAAGTCTTTAAAAAGCCATATGTTACATTAATAGGATCATAAGAAGTTATTCTCCCGGCAATATCATCTACAGAAGAGCCATTTGCATATAACTTAAGTGTTACTTGCCCATTCGACGCTCTCTCGGCAATCAAATTACTAATCATTAAAAAAGTTTTTGTATTTGTAGGAGTCAGTGTTCCGGCTGCGGCCGCAAACGCTACATTGTTGAGTGTTGAAGCTACAGTACCACCGTTGTCTGAATCGAAAAGTGCAAAATCAGCGACGGTACCTCCCGCCGCGTTCGCATCTGCTGTGTAGGTAACGCTGCCATAATCATTGATGGCCCGAAGAAGAACAATTGACGTTCCGTTCTCGGCAGTGGTAGTGTCAGTGTCGCTAGTAACAATAAAAGCTTCCAGATAGTCTCCAGCTGTAATGCTTACCAGCGTCTGAAAAGAATAGTTAAATGGGTCGGCATCATTAATGCCAAAAAGAAATTTGCTAGTGTAAACAGCAGAGCCATTAATCTTTATAGACGCAGAAATACCTGTTTGCGCACTAACTGTGGCCGGAACATCAAGAACTAAAAGGTATACACCAGTCTCGGCAAAAGTTACTTTTCCATCTGCGCTAGTAAAGGTTATATCCGAACTCGATACCGTTGTGACAGAAAAACCATTGGTGCTATAGTTGTCTTGGTCAAATATATTGTATGCACTGGCACTGGCGTCCGAGTCAGTCGAAGTATGTATAGAAATATAAGATGAAAATTTAAAATCAGCCATTTATTTTTACTGGTTTAAAAACCGTCTCCAGTTATTAAATAGTTGTTGACCTGAAACTTTTTTACTTTCGTCGACACGATTGACGTCCAGATAAGGGCTAACCTGCTTAAGAGCCCCGGCTTCTTGAACAAAAGAGTTAAACACTTTTTGCATTACGGCCTGTATTTCCCCTTCGTCATCCCAGAACTCGATCAGTTCTTTAAATACTTCGATTTGCCCATCCGGCATATCATCTCCGATATGGTAGTTAAGCCTATATACTATTATAGAGTCCTGTTCTATAACATCGAGCGCTGTCCTATCTATCGGAACATAGTAGTCTTCTTGGGCTATCTTTTGAGGCTCTATGTGCATTTGCTCTCGCAACTTAATCCAGAAATCTCTAGAACCAAGTATTTTTTTGGCCACCTCAAGCGTTGTGCCTTTATAAGATACAGCCACATCCGTATTTGCCGATATTAGTTCGAACTCATCAAGTTCATAGCCTTCAGAAACTTCAATATCCCACTCGTAGGATGTAAACTCATCGTTTTGGATATCTTGTCCAAGCTGTATCACGACACCGCCGTCCATCGCCCCTTCTCTTTTTAGAAATCTTTCTGTTAGTTGTCTTATTCCTTCTAATGTCCTGCCATCTCGGCTCAAGTCGTGTACATGATCTAAGAATTCTTCAAAGCTCTCGGCAGAGTCGTACACATAATTGTCATTGGGGTCCAGCAATTCATTTTGAATCCTAAGTTCGATGATGATTTTATCATTATCTCTGTAAGTGTGTACAGTAGTGTGCTTAGGATCAAGAAAAGAATACCCATAGTCATCAAACTCGTGGGGCAGATATCTCATCGTCTGGAAGTCCGGAAGTGTTTTCCACTCATCACTAGGCCATCTAAGGAGCAGAACCACATTTGGATTTATGTAAAACCCACCGTCATAATCATCCTCAACGTCAAAAGAAACTTTAAACTCTTTGTCTGAGTCTCCAAATGTTCCGTATTCCCTAAGAACATTATTTGCTGCCTCCTCCAACTGCTCGGCGGTACCGCCAATCAGGCTGGCATCCAGTTGATCTTCAGTCTCGGTATCTTGCTGAGCGCTGCCGAACCCGACCATTCCAAGAAAGTGAGGTATGAGAACATCAATCTGGTTATCTTCGTAGGAACCACCAAACTTAACAAATTTTCCCAAGTCAACACCTAGCTTTTCTCCGCCCATGAAGGCTCGATTCTTCTTGAGTGGCGTGTCGCTTATTGCTTCTTTTTGGTTTTCTCTAGCCCAATCAAAGATGGTTTCCCTAAACCCAGGTATTTTTTTGCCATATACTCTGTCTTCGGGGATGGCTAACTGAACACCGTCGTCGTCCGTGTCGTTGCCAGAGCGATCTTCATAATAGCGCACCTGTCGCAGTCTAAGTCGCGACACGGGTTCTATAAGGCCTTCGCTTCTTTTATCGTCCGAAAATATTTCGCCTTCCTGAAAATCTTCTATATCGTTAAACTCTAGAGGATCGTCCAAGGGATATCCAGGCATCGTTTCATAGGCTTCCTCCAGATCGTCACCATTAACAGCATAGGCCACCGCCCCGTGTCCGTGAGCCTCGGCAACAGCACACCTATAATATGACTCACCGGCCTGTGAGTGATGTGACGGAGGTGAATGACAAGAATAGATATCATCGAAATCGGACATACGAAGAACGTCAATAGGGTGCCTTGTTATAATAATGTAATATGCGCCGCTTTTCTTGATTCCTTCTGAGTTCTTTTTGATATAATCGGCGTTTTGCTGCCAATACTTTCGAAGATCTGCTATTACTTTAAGGATCTTCTCATCAGCGTAGTGATCAGTGTCATTTAACATAAATCGCTTATCGAGTTGCCCATAACGAGAAACACCCAATAGTTTTAACAACATGGGCCTGGTTTTTCCCTCCCACGTTTTTTCATGGGCATCCATCGCTTTCTCATCACCGCTTTGCCAGATCTTGTGCCACTCTGCTAAGCCTTTGAGGGCCCTTTCAACGGCAGCAAGCCATTTGCCGATTTTCATAGACTCTTTCTTTCGTTCTACTCTTTGGGGCCCAAGTTGTGGGCTCCCTAAGTTGCCAAATGCAACGGCTTCAAGATCTTGGGTCATCTCTCTGTCGGAAAGAGGTTTATTCCTGGTCATCAGACCGGCCTGGAAGTCGGCAATCCACGGATTACCATCATAAGCCACCCGCTTTTCGGCCGGAGGATTTACAATATTTACAAAGCGACCAAGTTCAGATTTTGTATCCGCAACAGGAAAGGGGATTAAGACACGATTCTTTCCACCGAATAGTTCATTGAACGCGAGATCTTCCGGGCCCATCTCATCAAGGGCCCGCTGAATATGACCAAGCTCGTCTTCGTCAATCTCACGTAGAAGCCTTGTATCGGCGGATGCACCCTTAAACGTTCCTTCGTTAAGGAACTTGCGCCAATTATTGTGCATGCTCTGCATACTTATTTCCTCTTTGTAATGCTGATTAGCTTATCAAGTCTTGACGAGACAACATCTGTAAGGATGTTTGGTATAAGGGAATGAATAAAACACCCTACAGACATAAATAGTAGCAGAAAGGCTATTTTTTGCGCGTTTATCATATGTCCAATATATGATTCGCCTTTTTCTTCAAGGTGCTTCATTCTCGACCCCCTCCCTTATTGCCGGATGTCACAATCTTCTTTTTTGTCTTTGCGCGGCGCGGGCCCGATCCCGGCGCTCTCTGTCATCATCTGATTCGCGTTCTGTTTCTTCGCCACGTACAGCATTCATCGCATCCAACACATCAGTTGTGATTGCCCTTGGCCTTTCAGCTTTTGGCATATCTGCCTTTGCCTTGATCGCCATGATGAGTCGAGTCATTACGGCACGGGTTGCCATCGACCCACTCCCTCCTCGCCGGCGCTGGTCGAGGTAGGCACGGAGATCTTCACCAGAAATGGTTTCAACGTATTCATTAATTTTTCTATTAATGTCGCGATTAACCTCGGAAGCCAATGTCTTTTTCGCTTTTCTTATTTTCGCGAGTTCTTTTGACCTCTTGCCTTTATTCTCGGCAACGATATCAAGAATTTCAAGATACTTTTTTAGTTTGTACATAAAAACAACATCATCTGTGAGAAGTTCAACAAGCAAAGTGGCTTCTGCTTTTTCTTCTTCGTTGAGGTCTTTCATAATTTTGGCGTTTCTATCAGCCAAATATCTGCTTACGGCTGGTCCGATGACTATTTTCATAGCAGCATATGACAGAACAAGAATGGCCGAGGCGGCTTCCCCTATAAGGTAGGCCGACCCAAGATCGATCTCAGCAAGAACGGAAGAAATTGATGGAATCCCCTTGTCATCATCGGGATTTAAAAGCTCATCATCAAATGGATCAGCATTTGCATCTGGCTCTTCTTCTGTTATAACAGACTCTAGCTCTTCTTTAATGATCTGTCTCAATTGTGTCTTGGTAATCTTCATTGTGTTGCTCCAGAATTAAATTCTTCGATCATTTCCGTAGAGAAGTCATAGAATCTGTTTACTATTCTTTTCATGTTCTGATCGGTGGTGATTTCAAGAAAGCCATCATAATACCTTTCATAGATGCTCATTAATATTTTTATTAAGTGTGATGTACTTTGATTAGTGGGTTCCTTTTTAAGAACAGTATTTATAAACCTTTCATAAAAAGATTGAATGATCATCAACTTCCTCGATGAGCCGGCTGTGTCGATCGGCCTCAGGAATTCTATTTTTTCGCCGGCTTGGACATTTCGGATATTTTTCTTTAAATCTTTAAATATATGAGTTATTCTTGCTTGTATTTCCGACGTCGAGTTTGCATATTTAATTATATCTCTATACTTCGCCCTTCTCGCAGGAGTATTCCAATTTCCGGTACCCGTCAGCCGAGACGCGACATCTCTAAATGCTTTGCTCGGCATGCCGGCATCAGGGCGAAGTTCTTTACCAGGAACACCACCGGCCCTATGATAGTCAATCATATGCGTCATTTCGTGCTCAAACACAGCAGGTAGCGCATTAGTGCCGGCAACAATAAATTCAAGAATATTAGCTTCAGTAAGCTTATCAAAATCTCTCTTCTTGGAATATGCGTCTAGCTCTCGCTCAAGTAACGGAGAGCCAAAGTTAATACTTACTTCACCACTTTTAAGGTCAAACCAGCCTAACGCCGAACTTAGCTCCTCCCCTACTTCATAGATAAAGTTAACCCGAGTTGCAAAAAGAGCCTTCAGTTTAGGATGTGCGTCCAGCACTGAATCGAGCCCCACTGGCTCATCCTCTCGGAACAAATTCTCTACGCCAGGTATTTGACTTGCTTTTATGGCATACTCTTCTATAACATCCGGCCTTAAGGACAGGTATTTACCAAATCTTCCAAGCATTTTTTCAAAAAATCGAGGAACCAAATCAGAGACTATTTTTTGTCTACGATCCATGGCCCTAGCGCTTCCTTGCGGATCCGAAGGATCTTTCATATCCAAATTCGCAGGGTCTAAGAAAGCTTTATTAAACAGTTCTAGTATGGCTTGATACACGCTGTCTGTTTCTCTCTCATTGAGCACAGAAGATAATTCTTCCTTGATGATTCGCTTCAATTGAGCCTTGGCAATTTTCAAGGTTTAACCTCCGATATTTGTAAACATATCCGCAAAACCTTGCTGGCCTCGCTCATCGAGAATCTCCTGCCACATCGCAAGAATGCTCTTGAGTTCCTCTGTTGAAAGCTCATTCAACTTGTTATAGAACTTCGCCATGTCCCCTTGGGAGGTGTTCCCTTCCCAGTCGACCTCATCCATTCCAGCGAAGAAGTCGACTATCGCCTGCGATGCCTGCTGATGCTCATCTCCTCTGTCAGGCATGCCGCCCGGACCCTGATCCTCATCACCCGACAGAAACGGCATTGCACCATCCCGGTACATTTCCGTGACTTTTCCGAGTTCTTCCTTGATAATCTTCTTCAATTGTGTCTTTGTAATTCTCATTTTTTCCATCTCCTGTGATTAGTCTCACACTCTTATAAATAGTTTATTGGCGCTCTAAATGAATATATTACTACTCTTCTAAATCAGAATATATTACTGCTCTTCTAAATCAGTCTCATCTTCAAGCCCTTTCATTTCTTTATCTGTCTCGTCCCGAGCAGATGCTGCTGAAATAATTCCCTGGGCGCACCTTACATAAACGGTGCCTTTGATCTCTGCGGTACTGCGCAGTTTCGACTCATCTTCCTCAAGCAGATCTTCAAAATCTCCATAAGTAGTTGGGTCGTCGATATAAGAATTATTTAGAAGTTGAAGATATCTTAGCTTGTCGAAGCACGAAAGACTAGGATCGACGTCGTAGGGAAAGAGATAGACGGCTTGCAGACCTTCCACATAGGGCCCTGCACGGTCGAGAAGCCGTTTGCGAAGACCGCTGCGACTGGCCGGAAGACTCTTATCTTTGTTTTTCTCTATAGCGCCCCGATAATCGAGAAGGATATTTGGAAAGTTTGTAAATACTGCAAATGGGAATCCGGGCTTCTTATGGGTAGGGGGGTAGACATCGAGGTACCACCCATGTGGGCCGAATTCGACTTCTCCACCTACGGGCGCTAGTTTTGCGTTTGTGCCGCTTGTCGTACTATTTATGTGCTCAACAAATAAATTATGATTTCGCAAGAATCCTGCATATATTTCTTTCATAAGTTCCAACTGTTTTATAATCGACTCCAGTGCTTCAATTTTGCCCGGCAACAATCCCTCGCCATACAGCCTTCCTGCCTTTCTTAATACCTGATCGCGCTCCAGGTCCCGGTGGGTGTCCCTGTACGTCAGGCGATACCTGCCGCGGCTGTCGCGACCCAGCCTGTTCAAAAACAAATCATCTCCGCGGCGACCTCGTCGACCGCGGTCGACATAGAGTTTCACGTTTTTCTTTAATTCTTTAACAATATTTTTAAAGTCTTGTTCGAACAAAGCGCCCCCCTCGAAGCGTGACCCTGTCAACTTGGACCAACTATTAAGGCTGTAAATGCCCATACCTTCAGTCGCGTCCGACAGTTTAAACCAGTCCATCGCTAGGTTCAAGTGAAAATCAAGCAATTCGTCAACTTGCTTTTCGTATGCGCCGGACAATCGAGGCGTCATCCCCCGAATCCATGGCAGGTTCTTATGCCTTTCCGCAAACTCTTTGGTCATGGGAATAAGATCTTCGACAACCTGGATGGCCGTATTAATATGCTTGAGTTTCATCAAGCATTCCCCAACAATGCCCTTTTTGGCCGGCGAAGTTTGTTCACTTTCAGTTAGGTACTGACGCCAGTTCTCCATTATGAGTTTCAAGGTTCAAGGTTCCGAAAAATCAATTCAGCCTCTTCTTGCTCTACATCAAAATACTCTGCTAACATGCTTATAATTTCTTGGCGTAGACCATATCTTTCCTTAACACGGCCTTCATCAAGCTCTTCCTTGATAATCTGCTTTAGTTGTGCTTTTGTGATCTTCATAATGTTATTCCTCTCTTGTCCTACTAGGCCTGCCTGCTATGATAGCCTTTATTTCTTCATCTGTTAGTTGCACAAGAAGCTCGATTTGTTCGCGGCTTAAGCTAGAGACTATCTGCTTGAGGCGCTCTCTGTCTTTCTTTTGGCCCTTTGCTTCTTCCATCTCTTCCTTGATAATCTGCTTTAGTTGTGTCTTAGTGATTTTCATTTTAGTTGATCTCCTTGAATTGAGCAAGGCTTCTGGCATTGCCGACGCCAAGTTCATCGATAAGAATTGAAGTAGGCATATGCCTCTTCCATTTTCCGGGCTGGGCGAAGCCGATGTTCGCCTCAGTTCTCGCTTCCCGGCCATGCTCTTCCATTTCTACATATACAGCAGGGTAAGTGCCTGTTTCAGTTGTAAACTTCATTCCTATTATACTTGCAACAGCCCTTTTGTAATCTGGATGATTTTTGATTTCCGACAAATGATTATGCCAGTTGTCGTAGTCGTTTCTCTGTTCGTCTTCATCATATCCGTAATTATCAAAGGCTGTGCCTGCGGATACAGTTTGGTCCATATGTTCAAACATTTTTGCAATGGTGAGGGCCGCCTCAACGAATTCTTCTTTTCTGGAGCCACCGATATGTTTTGTCGCCTCTCTTACCTTTATCATCATTCGGTCACCATTTTCTAAAGCAGCATCAAGTTCTTCCTTGATAATCTGCTTTAGTTGTGCTTTGGTGATTTTCATCTTTAGAAGTCTCCTCGGATCTCTTTTTCGAGTTCATCGGCGGTTGCTCGGAGAATTTTAACCTGTTCCTCTACGGGCACCTGATAATACTTCGAGGTCAGATTTCCGACATCCCCTCTGAAATCGACAGTCGCTTGCTGTTCCGGCGTTCTTTCGGCGGCCTCTTCTAGCTCTTCTTTGATTAGTTTCTTAAGTTGCGATTTGGTGATTTTCATTGTGTTATTCCTTTAAATGTTATTTCTTTCTAGTCAGTGTACCCGGTCGGATCGACTTTACCAACCGGAACGGCAAACACGGTAGCGGTTGACCCATACCCCTTGTTTTCTTGTTCAAGCGCAGCACTCGCCGCTGGTTCATTTAAGAATACACCTAGCAATCTTATTTCGGTGAATTCTCCCCCATAAGTAGTGCTGGGCTCTGCGAGAATATATACTTGCTGCCCCATTGAGTCTTCCAGTTCTTCCTTGATAATCTGCTTGAGTTGTGCTTTGGTGATCTTCATTGTGTTATTCCTTTCCTACGATTAAATCGCCATATTTGGCATCGAGTTGTTCATCAGCGAGGCTTTTGTTCATCCAATCCTCGACAAATTCTTCCAAATCAATTTTCTTGGATATTGCGGCATGCATAAGTTTTTCTATCGTCAGACCTTTGCGAAAGCCGAGCCTTTTGTTGGCCATAAACATAGCCGCAAGGGTAACGGCAAACACTTTGCCTGCGGTGTCATCTGACAACATCGACATTAGCTTGGAGGCCGCTGAGGCCATAAAACCTTCGCTAACGTTGGCTTCTAACTCTTCCTTGATAATCTGCTTGAGTTGTGTCTTGGTGATTTTCATTGTGTTATTCCTTTAAATTTTAGCCTTGCGCATCAATAAACTTGGGGGGCTCATCCATATCGACAACCTCGCCAGTTTTAAGATTGATGGTGGCACTGACTTGGACAAGCTCGGGTAGCTCTTCTATTTGCGAAGAATACACGCCAGACTGGGCGCCCGGAAAACCAAACTGTTCTAGAGCTTCTGGAGTTAGTTCGAAAAGTCTTTCTGGTTTTACATAAGTTGTTTTGAGTCCCCCGGATGCCGAAGTATCTATCATACTCATTGGCACATTAACTATGTATGCCAAAGTTGTGTTCGGGTCTCCTCTGAAATGGCCCTCTTCGTAAATTTTAAAGTCGTGGGTCTCCGCCATCTCGGGCTCTTGCTCGGACATCATCCCTAACTCTTCCTTGATAATCTGCTTGAGTTGCGCCTTCGTAATCTTCATAATAAGATCTCCTTCGTTTATAAATAGTTCCCCGATCCGTTAAGAATCTCAATATTTTTTTTCTATATTTTTCTCTTCCACAGCCATTAAAGGCCCTTTCTGCCCAATACCAAGAACCTTACGGCTTATCCTTCATTCTAAGCATACGATCCTCGGCATATTTTTCTTTCATTGCGTCCAAGCCAAAGTCAAGTTTGTCCAGTGCTTTGTCCAGCATCCGTGAATGCTCCGCAAGTGCATCGACAATGTTCGCCTGGCAATTCTCCATTTGCTCTCTTGCAGCCTTTGCGGCGTTTGCTTGGTCTTTTCTTTGCTGATGATTCATCCAAAGCAGGGACGCTGTCCACAGCCCCAATGGGCCATATTGGGCCAGACCCTCGATTATCGTTTCCATTCATGAGATCCTCCATATGCTGTCATTAAATAGTTATCAAACAGGAGTTTCATCTTTCTGCTCCTCGGGGACCGTAAAAGCAATTACATTGGTCCCAACCTCTTCCACCTTTGTGCCAGGAGGCATATTCTTTTCCAAAAAGATCTTATAAAGTCTCGTTCTCTGTGTTACTTCTCCGAAATAGAGATCCGCCACACCCGATTTTGATATACCGGTAAAACGAAAGTGCAAGACTCCTTTATTAAGTTCAGGATTCCCTACAAAATCTTTTATAATGTTAACAACTGTCGACATGATTCGCAACGGCCGACCCTCACCGGTCGTTTCCTTTGAATAGGCCCCACCAGCACCCGCCTGGGGAGCAGCTGCGGTGGCCTCGAAGCGAATTGACCAAGTGGAGTTCCCAGAGGCCGCAGGAAATAAGTCAAATTCAACATGATATAGGAATTCTTCAGAATTAAAACCATACCTAACGATACCGCTACTGGGTCGATGGATCACCTTAAAAGGATATGACTCTGCGCTTGCATCGCCTATCTCGTTTATATACTTTCGCCATCCTTCCATAATCTTATTCATAGCCATAACCTCTCCTTGTTTATAAGTAGTACAATAGGAGGCCTAAGAAGTTAGAATTTTTTCTTCCGCCTCGATCTCAGCAAGGTATTGTTCTTTAAGCTCAGGGAAGTTAAGCGTAGCAAATTCTTCATGAAGCTTTAAGGCAAGCTTGTCACGCCCCATCGCGGTTTTTATTTCCGATGAGGGGTTCCCTCTAACGTAATAATTTTTGCCGTCTTTCCCAACACACCCATAGTAGCCCCCCAGGTTACCGGTGCGTTTATCCTTATACCGAGACACACCCTTGTATTTAGAGCGAGTCCCATATGTAGAGTTCCCCCGAGGCCTAGGCTTTCTGGAATTCATGGAGTTTTGGCTGTTATCAGCCAGCTTAATATTTTCCCTGCGGTTATCTAGGCCGTTGCGATTCTTGTGGTCCGCATGTTCCTCCGGAGTGGGAAGCCGGCCAAGCTCTCTTTCCAGAATAACCCTGTGTAACCTTATTGTCTGGCCATGGTTATAAGGGCTGTTAGCAGCGTGCTCCTTACTGACCCAGCACTTAGCGTAACACGTATAGTCAGCGCCAAAGCGCTTTCTGTTGCTGTCACAGAGCCTCCATTTCCATTTCGCCAAGTCCGCATCCTTGTCGCTAATAATAGCAACCTCGCCCTTGGTAAGCTTAATCTCAATAGCCATATCTTTCCTCCACATATATCATAACATATCCCTTCAAAATAAGCAAGCCAAAATCTAGGATTTTTTGTTGGGGATATTTTCAAGGCCGTATATGCCGTAACCGCCAATACCCATAATCTGGAAATTTTCTGTGTGGGGAGTGAATGTATCTTGCCGCCCAACCACAGTACTGCCATATGGTACTTACATCCCGGTA
>TARA_R110002124_G_scaffold41161_1_pt1 | contig 22848 bp, 12 predicted proteins | sample TARA_R110002124 | Tara Oceans TARA_R110002124 (sample SAMEA4397445) | marine metagenome | biome: Polar Biome; feature: [SRF] surface water layer (ENVO:00010504); material: water (ENVO:00002006), including particulate matter (ENVO:01000060) such as... | depth 5 m
CATTTTCTTAACGCCCTCCATCCTGCTCCAAAAACCATAACCTTTAAAGGCCGAAAAAACCTAATACATTGTGCTTTTAAAAAGAAACGTAATTACCGATATAAGAATTTCCATCCAAAGACTTAGGCTAAATTGTCCAATGCAATCCTGTACTGCTCTAAAATTCCGGCTTCTGAAAATTTGGGTTTACTGGCCATACAAATTGAATTTAAAGGTTTATAAAAACATCATGAAAATTCCCATTCATAACCAAACCCTCACCCGATCACCAACTCACTACATCACAGCATCACTAGTTCACCACATCACTTCATCACTACATTATCCGATCACTACACCCCCATTCCTTTCAGTTCATAATTTGTACTCCTTCCTCCTGCCGCTTCTTTTTGTAGGATTCCTTTGTCAATTAAATCGTTAATATCCCTAACAGCCGAATCTTTGGAGCACTTTGCAATCTTAGCCCATTTTGAAGAGGTAAGTTTTCCATCAAATCCGTCCATAAGTTTATTCAATAATTTCCTCTGACGGTCATTCATTACTGTGTCAATGTGTTTTTGCCAAAAGTCTGCCTTAAATAACACCCTTGTCAAAACAGAATCTGTTGCATTTAAAGCATTAATCAAGCAATTTAAAAACCAGATAATCCATATGGTTATATTTAAATCTCCTTTTTGTGTTTTCTCTAATATATCATAATACCCCTTTCTTTCTAATCGAATCTGAGCGGACATACTATAAAAGCGTTGGTTACTTTTATCAGACCGGGCTAAAAGCATATCTGTCAATGCTCTTGCTATCCTTCCGTTTCCATCTTCAAAGGGATGAATTGTCACAAACCATAAGTGGGCAATAGCAGCTTTAACAACCAAATCAACTTTACTATTATTAAACCAATCTATCAATCGAGTCATTTCTTTTTCTACCAAATCAGAGTCAGGTGCCTGAAAATGTACTTTTTCTTTCCCCAATGCTCCAGATACAACCTGCATTGGTCCGGTAGTATCCTTTCTCCAGTCTGCTACAGTAATCTTGTACATCCCACTTCTTCCTGTCGGAAATAAAGCAGCATGCCAATCAAAAAGTCTTTCTGTCGTTATAGGGTCAAAGCATTTTTGAGTTGCGTCAAGCATCATTTCAACGACTCCTTCAACATTCCGATCAGATTCAACTGCTCCTGCGATTTCCATTCCTAATCTGCGAGCAATTGATGATCGCACTTGGTTTGGGTTAAGAAATTCACCTTCAATTTCCGATGATTTTAATACATCCAGTGTTAAAGTATCAAGTAGGGCCTCATTTCTCAAATCAAAACCCAATGTTTCCATTTTTCCAATAAGTCTGCCTTGTAAATTTCTTGCCTCACTAAGTAAATCCAAGAAATCATTACTATTCCAAGTAAATGCTGGCCAATTGTCTTTTTGATGTATAAAAGCTTTCATTCGATGCATCATTTGTAACGAAAATAATTTTTATTCGACGCAAATCAAAATTAATCGTTGCAAATTTTGCATTAAATATCTCTCTTATTCATTGCACGGCCCTCTCTTTTGCTTGCTGGGTAGCGTAGTGCCTGATAGCCTACATTAATGATAATAAGAAGCAGCAGACCATCAGCACTACCTTCATCAAACCGTTTACTGATGATTACAGGGCAAGACCTACCCTGTTTTACCTTACCACCTTGCCTAGCGCTTCTAATAGCTGTGGATTGTCTTCTAATCCAATCCTGGCAACGGCGTAGAACTCACTCATCCAGTCGTCTATCTTTGCAAAGGCCGCATCTTTGATTTTTGTAGCATCTTGTGATTCCCCTTTTTCTCTCAAATAGTTAGAACGGGCCGCTTCAACATCGGTAATCATTGCCATTGCAGCATTTAAATCATCTACTAAAATCCTTAGACTTGCGAGCCTGCTCTGAATAACAGTATCTGCGGAGGCAATGCCATAGAACTTTTTGACCGCTTCTAACCAACGCATATAGGTTCGTGGCTTTGCTCCAGAAACAGCCAATTTCTCTGCGATAACGGGATCTTTCCGAAAAATAACTTTTGCTTTCTTCCGATGCACGCTGAAAATATCCTCCAGCTGTTCCTTTTTGTTTGAAAAATCGGCATAGGCTGCTGTACTTTCATCCCCTTCGGTTTGGTTTAACTCGTAGGCTTGCCTGGTTTCGTTTAGAATGGCTCGTCCTTCGCTAATCGCTGCTGCATCATAACCTAACTCAGCCATAATCGCTGCGATTTTTGGTTGAGTTTGTACATTGTCCAATGCAATTCTGTACTGCTCTAAAGTTTCGGCTTCTGAAAATTTGGGTTTACTGGCCATGTTAATTGAATTTAAAGGTTTATAAAAACATCATGAAAATTCCCATTCATAACCGACCCCTCACCCGATCACCAACTCACTAGATCACCCCATCTCCTTTCCTACAATTGCATCCCTACCGCTTACATCCCTGTTCCTACGACTTACATTTGTGTTCCTACTGCTTACATCCCTGTTCCTACGAGCTACATTTGCACTCCTACAAGCTACAATTGCATTCCTACCACTTACATGGCTGTTCCTACGACCTGCATTTGTATTCCTACCGGTTACATTTCCATCTCTACAGGCTACAATTCAATCCCTACCGCTTACAAGCCTACCCCTTCCCATCACAAATCGCTAAGTCATTGACCTTATGGCTATAACTATGAATATAATAAATTTTTACGAAATCAAAAAATTGGGGAGGCCAAAGATTATGGTAAGCTTAATACCTAACATCGTTTCAATATTTCATTGAAGTGTACCCTGAATATTTCTGCAAGTTCAAAACTGGATTTAGACTAGGCTGTTCCGACTGTCAGAATGCTTAGTTATCGTCCAATCATGTTTTCTATTCTGGCTATCGTGCGTTGGCTCAGACAAACATATTGACTCGCTTTGCCTTGTACGACAGGCTGAAGCAACTTGGCAATGTGTGTGTGACTGTTGGGCTTCCGCATTATTCTTATTTTTTTGGTCGTGACCTTTTATGTGGGTCAACTGGAACTGTTTTCGGCCCTGGCTTTGGAGAATCAGGATTTTTTCTTGGTGTCGGTGATGGGGTTGACCTTTTGTGAGGTTTTACCGGAACTGTCTTTTTTGCCATTGTTTTAGATTTTAGTTTTTCTACTTATTACTTTTATATATTCTTTCAAATTTGTATCGTCATAAAAAACCCTTTTCTCAAAGTTTGTTTTAATCCTTAAAAGCTTGTCAAGGTTGATGTTTGCAATTCTCAATATGAGCATCTTGGTTTCTTTTACCTTGTCTTTTTTCACAATCATAAAGTCAAGATGAATGAAATAGCTTTCGTAAGTGCTGTATAATGCCAAGAAGTAAACAAATGGAATAAACAAAATTGTTATTGTGCTTGGCAACAGAAATGATACAAGGTTTTGAATAGTCAAGACAGCTTCAAAGTTTATAACGGTTTTGAAGAGTGAGTAACAGAATATTGAAAGTCCTGCAATTGCGATTACATTTTGCAAAAACTTTGAAACAACTTTATGTTTTTCGTCCATTTCAGCAACTGCTTGTGTCATAGCTAGGAAAACTAAAACAGGTAAAATGACTATTTCTGTAAATAGACTGAAACTATAAAGGTTGACTGCAAATTCAAGAATAATTGTCCATTTGACTGCTGAAAGGAAAATGCCTTTGAAATATGCGTTGCCTTTTGCATCATTGATTTTGAAAACCAAGATTAAACCAACTGTAAAAAGCCAAAACAAAACATCTTTCAAGTTCGAAGTTTGCCATACTTCAAGATTTTTCAGAAGTAATATTATTCCGAATAAATAAGCTCCAATTAGAGAAAAAATAATCAGAAACATTTTGCTGGCTAGGATTTTAACTTTTGGAATAAGCGACTTCCTGAGTTTAGCCAGCAAAACAGCCAAAAAAATAACTGCAAGCCAAAGAATTAGGGCTATTTCTCTGTTATTGAATATCGCTTGTATTTCAGCCCAAACAGTCATTAGTTGTTTTCAATTATTTCAATTTCTTCTTCGGTCAACTCGTATAGTTGGTAAATAAATTGGTCGATTTGGGTTTCTAAATCGGCGGTATCGACTGATGAGTTTTGTTTTTTTCCTACAAGAATTTGAGAAACCAATTCTATGAAAGGTTTTTCATTCTCGATTTCTTTCACAGGAATAGTTTCAAAAATAACTTTATTTAATTCTCTAGTATTCCCTTGCAGTTCAGGAAATGATTCTTCGAAACAAAATCTAAAAAGCTTTGAATTAAGAAAAGCAGTTAAATAAAATACACATTCACCTGTGAGGATGAAACACTTTTGATTAGTATAATTACCATCCAAATCAAGAGTAAATGGAAGAAACTTAGTCATATTAGGATAAATGATTTTGGGTTTTGTGAAATCTTCCCAATAGGCAATTGAATCTTGGGTCTCAAACCATTCTCCGGAAGTCTTTTTTCTTGTTCTTTCCTTATTTCCACTTTCATTTATGAAAGTTTCGCCCGTTTGTTTGAGTTTAGGTAAATAGTTTTCTAAGTGTTTTTTGATAGCAGGATAAGCATCTATATCCAAGCTAAGACTTGGAAAAGTGCCGATTAGAAAAAGATCTGAATCCTCAAAATAGTATCTATGCACATCCCTTCCTCTTAACAATGGTTTAATGATCTCTTCGCTTTTGGAATCTTCAGAAATAAGCTTGCTTTTGGCTTCTTTATCAATCACAAAAGCATCATTGAAGCCTGTAAGGATGCCACGATTGATTTTAATATTCCATTCTTTCAGAGCTTTACCTTGAGCTTCAACCTTTTCTTTGATTGCATTGAATTTTGGTTCAAGTATAATCCAAGATGATTCAGGAAATTCAGAAATTAAGGTATGGTTTTGTTCTACTTCAGCTGCCAAGTTAAAAAGTTTCGTTTGGTCTTTTCTCGTAAACCTGATAGCCTTCACCGGTTCTCTTATCTCTTGCTTTTTAGTGAATGAAATTATTGAAGTTAACACTGTAGCACTTTCAAATATTTCGCAATCTGATAGGTCAATCACATCCAACAGTTGCGTCTCTTGGTTGAAATAATTTCTTAGTGATTGACCATAATTAGTACGCATCCATGCACTCCCTGTAATATAGCATAAAACTCCATTTTCATGCATAATTTGATTGCCACGTTCATAAAACAATGCATATAAATCACCCATGCTTGAGAAAGTCTTAAATTCAAAACGCTGAAGCTGGTTAGAGATTTCTTTAATGCTTTGTAATTGTACATACGGCGGATTTCCAATCACCACATCGAAGCCAACAAAGTCTCCATCATCATTCAGGATTTCGGGAAATTCAAAACGCCATTCAAAAGCATTTTCAAAAATCTTGTTGGCTTTGATTTCTTCGATTTCTGCTTCAAGTTTATTGGTCTGTTCTGTGAGCTTTTTCACATTCTTGTTCCAAGCGGCTTTTTCCTTTTTGCTCATTTCAAAAAGCTGCCCTTGATTGGTAAGCTGGAAGAGTTCCCCTGAGAGTTTGCGAAGGCGTTTCACTTTTGGGTCGTTCAACGAAATCTCACTCCTGAAATCCGATTTGATGTCGGCAATCAGTCGTTCCATTTCTCTTTTCTGTTCCTTACTTTCCGCATTTCGGTAGGTGTCAACCGCAACACGGTAGCTGTCAATCGACCACTTACTTTTTTTCAACGCTTGTTTCAAGTCAGCATCAATGTCAAAACGGCTCACTAAGGAATTACCGCATTTTATGTTGATGTCAATGTTTGGAAGCGTTTCTAGTTCTGTGGCGTTTTTGTAATATGCATTTTTCAAAAGCTCAATCCACAAACGCAAACGGCATATTTTTACGGAATTTGGGTTGATGTCCACTCCAAAAAGGCAGTTTTCAATAATGCTTTGCTTTTCGTGAAAGAGTGTTTCTTGAATTCTCTGACTTTCTTTGCTTTTGGGGTTGTAGTCAAAAAGTTCTCCTTCTTCGTCTGTTACAATGAGTTCGTCATTTACAACTTCCACCTGATATTCTTTCAGGCGTTTGCCGTCTCGGTCTTGCAGAATTTTCAAGTCATTTTTAACCGCAATTATTTCATTGAGGGCGGAAACTAAAAAGTGTCCTGAACCAACGGCAGGGTCGCAAATTTTCAGACTGTTTACAATCTCGTTGGCTTCTTTGGCGTCCTCAATTTTGTTATAAAGTTCATCAAGGTCTTTGCATTTCCAATTCTTGGTCTCGTTGAATTTCTGAACTACCGCTTTGCGAATGGTTTCACGGCACATATACATTGTGATGAAGCCCGGAGTGAAAAACGAACCGTCTTTGTAGCCGTTAATTTTCTCGAAAATCAATCCAAGTACGGAAGCATTGATAAGTGATTTGTTTTCTTCCTGAATTTCTTCTGAGCCTTCACTGCTGAAATCGTAAGCATTCAGAAACTCAAACAGGTATTGAAGTGTGGTTAAACTTCCCGTTCTTTTCTTGCCTTGCTCGTTTTTTAGTACCGTTGACGAAATGATAGGAATGGTTTTATCATCTCTCAGGTTGCTGATGAAAAGCGTATCCTGCTCAATTTCAGTTGGCTCAAAGAGTGAAGAATTGAGGTAAGGTACTTTTTCAAAAAGGTTGATTACGTCTTCATTTCGCTCTTCATATTTCCTTGCCAATACTTGAAAAAACAAGCTATTCAGGTCGTCATAGTTTTTAATCTTGTCAAGGTTGAGAAAGGAATAGGATTTATCGCCTTTGTGATAGGTGATAAGCTGGGCTTCCATCAATTTCAAAAACAGGATTCTGTTAATCCAAGTGATGGATAATTCAAGTCCTACATTGAAAAGCTTTTCCTGTTGCGTATTTCCAAATTGGCTTGGTCGTTCCAAACGGCTGATTTTATCCAAGCTGTCCAACTGAATAATGGCATCTTCAAGGATGGTTCCTGTGTGTCTTTCGCCTGGCTTGTTTCGTTCAATCAGTTTTTTACTTCCTTCTTTGGTTTCAGTCAAACCGATAATGTGCAGTAACTCGCTGTAAAAGCGTTTGTCAAGGCTGTTGCTGTCGTTGGTAAATGGAAGTTTTAAAAGATGCTCTGGAGATAGCAGCTTAAAAAGTACTATCAGTTTATTGTCGTCCGATTTATCATCATTCCGAAGTGGCTTTTGATAATCCTGTAAATTGAAGTAGGTAAATTCAATTTCAGTTTTGATGTCTGCAATAAATGGCTCGGCAATTTGTTTGTAGAAAAAGTCAGTTTTGGTGTCCGCTAATCGTCCGCCTTCAAAGTCATTGAATTGCTTTACAAGCTTTTTGTTCTGAGCAAATAGTCTGTCGAAAGTTGTAGCATCAAAAATGAACCATTCATTGATGTTTGTGATAATCAAATGTTTGGTTTCAAGATTGTTTTGAGTGATTCTTTCTCTTAGGTAGTACAGCACCAATTCCTGAAAAGCCTTTGTGTTTAGCTTGCGAGTCGTGACCATTTCACTTTTGTTGGTCGGTTTTTTTGCTTCAATGATTACTCCAACCGTGCTTTTTGCTTTGTCTCCGTTGTGGATTACAAGGTCATTTCGTCCTTTTGTGTTTATGAAATGGTTCGGGTCGTAATAGGTTTTTTTGAGAAAGTCAATGACAAGGTTTTTATGAAACTCTTCTGATTCCGTTTCATTTGTCCTGTCTAGCAACTGGATAAGATTCGTCTTGAAACCTTCGATTTCTGTCCTGTTTGGTTTTACTTTCAAAAAAGCTTTGTTCAGTGCCTTTCTTGGTTTCAGTCTGTTTATCTCCATTTACTCTTTGCCTTTCTTTTCTATCGGTTAATTTAGCTGTTTCCGTTCGTTATTCCGTCCAAGCGTTGGTAAAAAATAGGCTCTTTTGGTCTTTTCAGGGTTGGTATTGCGTGTCGGCAAAACCAAATGGACCTTTTTATGCCGTGAACACTTTGTATGTTGCTCAGCGTTTACTGTATGGTGACGTAGCATCCCACAGGGTGCTATGCACTATACAGATTGTTGAACTGGCTTTATTTTATTTTTTTTTGATTTATAGGTTTGTTTACTTCGTCTGCAAAATTTGGCGTTGATTTAATTCGTTTTTCTAACTTCTTTTTAATGGAATTTAATGTGACATTCTTTCTATAGGATTTCGGTAAATGTCTTATTAGAGTTTTGTAATGAGTATCTAAAGTGGCAAGAATGTTTAAATTCAATAGCTTTGACTTGTCTACTAATTTCTTGAACCTTTCAAAATCAATAAAAGAATCTGAAGCAAGTATTGATGAGACTAAGAAAAGTTGAAATTCTAGGTTAAAAAGCTCTTCTTCCTTAAGCGAACTGTTATCTAAAAGCTCAAGATTGTCATCAAAGTAATTAGACATTGGTTCTTTCAATGTTATTGACCAATTATTATGTTTAAACCAACCTCCAAAAATTTGCATAAGTCCGTAGGTCGAAAAATTTTGAAAAAACATAATGTCTTTTCTTTCTGGTGTAGCTTCGTCTTTAGCAACTAATTCAAGTATTGCACTAGTATTCTCTAGACCTCTTTGAATTCCCTTCGTTCGCTGTTCAATTGGAGTATTATATAGTGCTTGTAACAATTTTCCTAAGCCACCTGTATTTGAAATATATTCAGATAGGTTTTTAGGTTTGCTATTTTCAAGAATCTCTTCTAGGAATTTCGGAGAATCCTTAGCCATTCCTGCATAAAATATTGCAACATTTTGCCACCATAAATCATTAAACTTATTGACAAATAATTTTCTATCGGATTGTCTATGATGAAAAATCTCGTAAGCTGTAAAATACTCTTGAAATGATTGATGCTTAAAAGCGATTTCGCCTTTATCGTTAACAAATAATAGCCCTATTTGATCAAGAATCTCTTCAAGCACTTGGTCAATATCAAATTTCTGACCTCTTTCTGTAGAATATTTTGAAATTAAAGTATGTAATTCAGGCTTAGTGATACTTGATTTTAAGTTAGTATGTAAATCCTTAGCGAGATAACACAGTATCCTATGTTTTACACCTACCTCAATTAGTTCTGTTGTTTCAGTTGAAGTTGTTTTACCAATTAGAAGATTTACAAATAATTCATATAAATCCGTAATTGTAGCTGGTATTTCTATCTCCTTCTCATCAAATAGCATTGTGATTAATGCAATTGTTAGCGGTGTCTTTGGAAGTTTTTCAAGAATTTCTGAATCTTTAAGTGATTTTAAAAGTGATTTAGACTTGATTAAATCTTCACTGAAATAGTTACTAAGAAACATTTCAATTTGTTGTCGATTTAAGTCGCTTATTTCCATATATCTAAAACCAATTGCTTCTGAATTATGGAAAAGATAGTCTGAGGGTCTAGATGAGCATATTACTTTTATCTGAGGGTATTTTTTACTAAACTCAGCAACAGATTCTAATGCATTTTCTTTTGATTCCTTTTTTCCTAATTCATCAAGGGCGTCAATAAATATTGCACAATTCTCAGTTTTTAATATTTCTTTGGAATCAACAACTAAATCTTTATTCCAATCCTTTATAAAGTAATTTTCAATGGCTTTTTCTAAAATAAAATTAGCTTGTTCAATCTCCTTGAAAGTTAAAATAATAGGATAAAAGTCTTGATTGTTTCTTAGTGAGTTTTGGGTAATGATTTCATTGGATAATGATTTAAATAATGTAGATTTACCGCAACCTGGCTCTCCAATAATTAGAGAGTTATTTGGTAAGTTAATTATAGTGTCAGCTTTCTTACTAATCCATTTGATTGAACCATCTTCATTTGTAATCCTTTCAGATAATTTAGGTTCAATCATATTATTTAAAAGCTTTTCAACTTTTTTGTTATCAATACTTAATGATTTTATCGAATTATCTACAGATATTCTTTCCTGTAAACGTTCAATGTATTTTTTATACTGTTTTGAGCCCCTCACCCAAAACTTAGGGTAATATTTATCAATAAATTGAATCAACTTTTCTCCATCCCAAAAATCTATATTGGCTCTTTCATCATTATTACTTTCAAATATTTTGTCTATTGCTCCTGATGAAAAGTGTTCATTAGTAATTACTTTTACTTTATTAATAGGTATCTTTTTTGTTTGTTCTAGAGACTTATATGGATATTTAAAACATTCAAAAACTTGGTTTTCAATTTCTCGAACAACACCCGAAGAACCTGATACTCTTCCTTTTTTAACAACAAAAGCAAACCAATCTTTTTTTGATTCTATTTCATCTAATTTAGAGCATACTAAATCCTTTCCGAACTCAGGTTTGTTCCCCTTTTCGTGAGTTACTTTCACATCAGAAAATCCCATTTCAGGTAATAATTCTTCAAGAATCATATGAATATCTGTTTCCTTCTTGATAGTATTGAAATATTCCTGTTTTTCAGTTTTATTCTTCATTGATTTCTGTTTATCCAGCTTGTTTCCAACAATTGCATATAAACAATTTCACCTCAGGAGTTATATATACCCACTATACACTCCACCACTTTTTTTTAATCGCCCCTTAAATTAATAATTTAGGACAACCAAACCATTGCAAATACTAAAATATTAATGGAATTTATTAAAAATTGTCAGAAAAGAGATATAAATAGACATTTATTTGACCAAAACACAGAATATACTTAGGCCTAGACTTTTCCTCACTTCTATAATTTTTATGCAATAAGCTCCTAAGCTCCTTTCCCTGCCATTAAAAAAAGCCAATCCCCCGATTAAGCCAATTCCTATCACCCTATAAAAAGATTCTAACGATCCCTTTAGACACCCTTCAACAAGCTCAGGGGACAAGGTCTGTACTGTATATAATGTTTTCTTTTTAATCCCAGATATCAGGTCTCTTGATATTCATTGCGCGTAGATAGGAAAGAAATTGTCCGGCATGAACAGATTCATGATAACCAATTCGCAATAAATATTTTCCAAGGATTTTCTTTTCTCCATTTCCGGGATGAATGATTTCAGTTTCATCTAATTCTTTATCAGAAAATTTGCCTACACTTTCTAAAAATGCTTGCCTATGAGGTTCTGCAAATTCAAGCTCTTCAGTAAGAATTTTCATGTGTTGGTTTTCCCAAGGGCTTTGATAATTGGCCATGCTCCCCCTATTGATAATAATGTTCCATCCATAGTCGGCTTCTAAAACGTGCCTAATCATCTCCATTGCCGACATTGCTTTTTCGTCAGGCTTCCAATGGTAATGGCTTTCAGGAAGTCCTTTCCACAGTTTTATACTTCTTCTCCTTATTTCTGTAAAGTTCAAAATTAACAGTTCGGAATGCCTCATGTTTTCAATTTCAAGGATATCTATTTAGCTGGCTATTCATCTATTTTTTCCAGCAACAATTGCTTTACGAATTCCCATTCTTCTTTGAACGCTGTTAACTGTATTTTTAGCCTCTCAAGAGAATCCTCTTCGGTCTCATCTCCTATTTGGGCAGCGATATCAGCCAAAAGATTGCAGCGAATGGCCATCATGGATCCCTTTATTGAATGCGCAATTTGGCTAATGGTGTTGCTATCCTTTTTCTCATACGCCTGATTGAGTTGGTTTATTTTATCCGGCATGTCAGCCAATAACATTGAGATTAAATGTTGCGCACTCTTGATATCCCCACCAAGACTATTCAAAAGTTCGCTATAGCCGAAATGAACTTCATTTGTAGCAATTGCCTCATTTTTGTCCGCATCAGCTTCCTTATCTTGGCGAAAGAATTTCTTCAACACCGATTCAATTTTCTGAACCTCTAGGGGCTTTGTCAGGAATTCATCCATTCCTGCCGCCAAACACTTTTCTTTTTCCTCCTTTAATGCTCCCGCTGTAAGTGCAATAATAGGAATATGGGTGCCGGTACTATTTTCTATGCCTCTAATTTGCTTAGTGGCTCCAATACCATCAAGTTCAGGCATCTGTATGTCCATAAACACTATATCAGGATTAAGCTTCTTGTATTGCTCTACAGCTACTAATCCATCCTCTGCTTCGTGAATTTCACTATTGGGTATTAATTGGAGGAACAAAGTCTTGCTTAGCACCATATTCAAGGGGTTGTCTTCAGCAATGAGGATTTTTATCTTTTCATTAGCGTCAATTGCACTCGTTTTTACTTCGGTTTCTAGCTGTGGGCTGTTTTTTAAATCTTGGTTTAAATTGGAGAGATAAATGAATAAATCATGGCTTTTGACTGGCTTGGTTAAACGAAAACGAACCCCAATTTCCATACATTTTTGGTGAAGTACTTCATCCTGAGCGGAGGAGTACAGCAGAATTACCGGCTGTTTTTCAAGGTTTAGATTCAACTTTTCCTTCATGAGGCGAATGGTTTCCAGGCCATTGATATAGGGCATATGATAATCGCAAATGATTACATCATAAGGCAATGCCGTTTCCAGTATTTGTAGTGCCTGAAATCCATTTTCACAGGTATCTGATTCAATCTGCCACTGATTAAGCATTTGTTGCAAAATCACCCTGTTATTGGCATTGTCATCAATAATCAAGCAGCGTTTTACACCTACTATCTGTGTGTTGTCTGTTTTTTCTCCTTCTTCAAAATGAGTGGTAATCTCAAAAAAGAAAGTGGTCCCAACGTCAGGTTCGCTATCAATATTGATTCTGCTTCCCATTTTTTCTGCAATCATTTGCGAAATGACAAGTCCTAAACCTGTACCTCCAAATTTACGCGTTGTGGAACTGTCTGCTTGAGAAAATGATTTGAAAAGCTTGGCCTTTTGCTCTTTGTTAATGCCGATACCTGTATCTTTCACAGCAATTTTGAGGGTACCTTGATGGCCATCGAGTGGAAAATAATCCACTTTAACGATCACTTCCCCTTTTTGAGTAAACTTGACCGCATTGCTTAAAAGGTTGGCCATAATCTGCTGGGTACGAATGGGATCTACGTTGGCAAAACGAGGCATGTCAGGGTCAATATCCATTAGCAATTCGAGCTCCTTTTCTGCTGCCGAGAATTTGACGATATCGATGCAATTTTCAAAAAGTGCTATCATATCTGTTCTCATCTCCTCCAGCTCCAACATGCCCGCTTCTATCTTAGAAAAATCAAGAATATCGTTGATAATACCAAAAAGCGCATGGCCTGAGACATTGGCACTATGGACATATTGCTGCTGAACAGGGCTAAGTGGCGTCTTGGTAAGTAATTCAGTAAAGCCAATTACCCCATTTAGTGGGGTACGGATTTCGTGGCTCATGTTAGCCAAAAACTCAGATTTTGCTCTACTGGCAATTTCTGCTTGTTCCTTAGCAATTTTCTGCTCCTCTTCCGCATTTTTCTGAGGGGTAATGTCAACATTGGTCCCAATCCATCGATAGGGTTTGCCATCTTCATCCCGGAGAATTTTACCACGCGTCATGATCCAATGCCAGCTGCCATCTTTGTGAAGACAGCGATGTATTATTTCATATTTTTGACTGACGCCATTCAAATGATCCGATAAAGCTTTTTCGATTGAAGCGACATCATCGGGATGCCATAGTCTTTGCCATCCCTCAAAGGAATTTTCTACCTCTGAGTCTTCATACCCAAGCATGGCTTTCCATTGTTTGGAGAAAACCACCTTGTTGTTCACCATGTCCCAATCCCAGATGCCTGCTTCGGTGCCATCTATGGCCACTGCAAAACGCAGTTCACTTTCCTTCTTCTCTTCATCTACTTTTTTGCGTTCGGTAATGTTTTTATGTGTACCTACAACCCGTGTCGCTTCTCCACTTTCGTTTCTTTCAACTACTTTTGCTCTGTTCAATATCCACAGATACTGCCCTTCCTTATTCCTAAACCTGTATTCATGGCTAAAGGTGTCGCCATTTTCTGGTGTTTGAGTAACTTTATTGATTTCTGCAAATACCCATTCAATATCATCAGGGTGCAATCTGTCCGACCATTCGCTTGCTAGGGATGCAAGCTCGCCTACTTTATACCCCAACATTTCCACCCACGCCTTAGAAAAGACAGTAACTCCATCCATAGGGGTCCAATCCCAGATCCCATCACCCGAAGCATCCATCGCATAATTCAATCGCTTTGTGAGTGCTTCTTTTTCCAATTCAATGTTCTTTCTTTCCGTAATATCCTGCGCTACTCCCCTTAATCCTATAATTTCCTTGCTTTCACTGCGTATGGCTTCCCCCCGAACCCACATCCATCCCTGGCTTCCATCTATTTTAATGGTACTTAGTTCTAATTCATATGGAACCCCCTGATCTTTGGTTAAGGCCAAGGAAGAAGTAAGTTGCTCCCAGCTTTCCGGAGTAAATAACTTCATGTGTTCGGTATAAGGAGGAGGGGGCTTGGTGGGGTCAAAGCCATACATTTCATATAGCTCCTCTGTCCAGACTACCTCATTGGTTTTTAGATCAAGTTCCCAACTCCCTATCTTAGAGACTTGTTGAGCATTACGAAGTAGAGCAGTACTCTTTTGAAACTTTAATTCGCTGTTTTTAAATCCTGTAATATTTTGGTGAGCTCCCAACATTCTTAGTGGTTTGCCATGTTTATCTCTAATGGCTAAACCACGACACCTAATCCACACTGTAGACCCATTTTTATGGGTGTAACGCACAGTTTGATCGTAAGGGTAATCCGGGTTTTCGAAATGTTGAGTAATCCTTTCCGTAGCAATTTTTAAATCCTCAGGATGAATAATATCTCTCCAAGCGGAAGTTTTGTGTGGCATTTCACTGGGGTCATACCCTAAAACATCCCAAAATTTAGCATTCATCCATTCTTCTTCAGGGTTTTCCAGATCCCAATACCACATGCCATCCAGACAAGATTCCTGAATGAAATCAAAAATTCGCTCATCTGATTTTATGAGTTCGTAAAGTTCTTGTTTGAGGTAATTTGTTTCCATCAATTAGCTGTTTTCACTGTTTAAAAAATACGAATAGCATTTTTTATAGCTATTTTTTAGGAAGGAAGTTGCGTGTATTAAGATTAATCACCCTCGTTCCTACAACTTGCTTTTTTTGGCAAATTAGGTATTTAAGATAAAAATTGCATTGGAACCACTAATATATCAATGATAACTGTGAAAAATGTGAAAATGTTTGTAAAAATAGGTCGTTATTTCTCAAACCAGCCCAACCTTGTGTTTATTCATTATTGCTTTAAATTTTCATAAGCAGTGGGTAGGAAAGTCTACCTAGGACTCTTCATAAAAAAAGCCACCAAGATTTACTCTTGGCGGCCTTCACTTGGTGATAATTGAGTAGGGACAATAAGTGCTTATTGTCTTGGTTTTAATTGGCTACATCCCACCATACTTTGGTTATATAATTGTCGGCTCCTTGTCTGCTTACTGCAGCATTGTAGTTCTCTGCATTCAGTACAGGCTCATTGTCTGGATACCTTAACCTACCAGGGAAAAGCCCTCCTGTTTCATTGTCAGGATAGTTGATAGGCGTCAATACCGGGTAGCCGGATCTTCTGACGTTGGAAAAGGCTTCATAGCCATTCAAGAAAGTAGCTGCCCAATACTGCGTATTGATTTGCTCTAATGCGGCCGCGGTATTTGCAGCTCCTACAAATGGATGCGCTTGAAGGTATTCAGCGATTTCCTGATCCGTGATAACTGCTGAGGCATCATATTGATTCAGCATTTTCATGGCTCCAGTCACACCACTTTCATAATAGCTGGCAGCATCTCCGCTGATCCAGCCACGAACAGCAGCTTCTGCCATCATGTATTGCACTTCCGCATAGGTGATAAACATCCTGGGCCCATCTAGCTTGGCATATACGGACCTGTTTACACCGGAATATTGGTGTTCCTGACCAGGGCTGTTTGGATTGTAGCTAGGATCAGCTTCCAGGGTTTGCCTGTCCAATCCATTAGGCAAGCCTTTTTGGACGGATGGATCGGTATTTTTTGTACTCACATCCGTAGGATCTGTGTAAACCGCCACGGTATATTTCAGCCTTGGATCATTGTGGTCACTTAGATAGTTAAAGAAAGTCGCGGCTATTTTACCCGGGCTTCTTGTACCCACACTTATCGTCCAGCTCATGCCATTGGCAAGGGCCGCCGAGGTGCCAGTAGCATCTGTGCCACTGATTAATAGATTGTCCTCATTGTCGGTAAATACTCCACCCGCTACCGCTTTTTTAACCCAGGCTTCAGAGGTAGATGGCTCTACTTTTGAAAGACGCATTCCCAATCTTAGCATCATGGAATTGCCTAATTTTTTCCACTTGGCAATGTCTCCATCATAGGCAATATCGGCTGCTGCGAAATTCTCCTTGGAAGCATCCAACTTACTCACCGCATCTTCAAGTTCACTTAACATATCCAAATAGATCTCCTTTTGAGCATCGTATTTGGGCTTGAAGATTTGCTCATAATATCCCCTACTCGACTCAAAATAAGGAATGTCTCCATACATATCCGTCAATCTATGGTAGATGATGGTTCTCCAGATCCTAGCCATTTGGTGTAGGTTGTTGAAATCCGGATCTCCCTCCGTTTGTACGAGTATGTCTTCGATTAGCTTGGCTGGACGAGATTCCGAAGCACTACCGTAAGTAGCATTCCAAAGTTGTTCGTTGTTTCCTTTATGGTAAACGTACTTGTCTCCGTGGTAGTCAAAAATCCCCACATTACTCAAAGAAGCCATTTGCTGTACAAAGCAGGTTCCATAATACAAACTTGTGTTATGGTCTCCATGTGCTGAGCGCAGTTGTGCGGTGGTCAGCAAAAAGGAGGGATTGAATTGTTCGGCAGTTACTGCATTTGGATCCTTATTGAGCTCCTCAAAGCCTTGGTCGCAAGACGCCAGGATCAAGAGACAAAATAATAGTGCGCTATTTAACAGATTATTTTTCATGATAATTCGGTCTATTATTGACATTAAGATTAGAATTTAAGGTTTACATTCACCCCTAAACTCCTTGTAGGAGGCAAGGCACTGGATTCTACACCTTGACTGTTTCCCGGATACAAATTGTTTTCAGGATCAATTCCGGGAGAATGGCTCATTAGTATAAGCAGGTTTCTTCCTACCAATGAAACGCTGCCACCTTTAACGAATCCTAACTTGTTGTAGAAAGATGCCGGTAAGCTATAGGTCAAGGAAACGTTCCTTAATTTGATAAAGCTTGCATCATATAAATAATCATCTAGCGCATCTCTTCTCCTTACAATAATGGCCCTGTTGTTTACCCTGTCAGCAGAAACCAATACGTCATTGACTTCACCGTTTTCATTGACTCCTGGCAAAACAGCTCCATTTTCTCTTCCTAGTAGAGAGCCATAAGACATGCCCCTGTGTTCCAGGTCATAATTGGTTTGGGAATAAATGCTTCCGCCAAACTTACCGTCCACCAAGATGTTTAGATTGAAGGATTTGTACCTGAAGTTGTTTACCAATCCTCCCGTCCATCTGTGTACACCTGTACCAAAAGGAACCACATTGGCAGGAACTATAGGAAGTCCTGTTGCATCTATAATGTCTCTGCCTTGCTCATCTTTAAGGATAGTCCGGCCTACGATCTGTGAATATTCCATGCCTTCTATGTGTTTGATAAAGGCTTTGGTAGTGGTTGCCAAGATCAACTCATTAGAAGTATCTGAGATTTTCAATACTTTACTTTTGTTGTAGGCAAGGTTACCCGTGATGTCCCACTCAAAATCATTGCCCACTACAGGCTTACCAGTAAGCAAAAACTCAACGCCTCTGTTTCTGATACTTCCTACGTTTACCGATACCCCGGAATAACCACTTGTAGTAGAAATACTTTCCACAGCGATATCATTGGTGGTCAGTTTATTGTAGACAGCGAAGTCCAATCCCAATCTATTGTCCAATACCCTAAGGTCTAAACCAGCTTCGAATTCATCCACATTAAGGGGTTGAAGCAAGTTATTGGGCACGGTTTCCTGATTGATGGTACCTAGAGGTCGTCCATTGTAATTGTAATCCAACAAGCCATAAGTCAGGTTCAATCCGTAAGGATCTGTATCTCCACCCACTGAAGCATAGGCTACACGGAATTTACTGAAGCTAATTGCTCTTGGCAGGTCAATGGCATCAGAAAGCACAAAGCTCACCCCTGCAGAAGGATAGAAGAAGTTGTTTGAATTAGGATTAAGGGTTGAAAACCAATCATTCCTTCCTGTTAAGTTGAAATACAGGTAATTTCTAAAGCTCAATTCCATGGTTCCGAAAACCGAGTTGATTTTCTTGTCATAGTTTTGGGTAGAGGTATTTCTTATGGAGGTATTGTTGACTACGTTCAATTGAGGAATAACAAATCCCAAACCTGAAATATTCGTAGTGTACCTGTGTTGAGACATTAGGTTACCTCCCAGGTTTACGGCAAGGTCGAAATCTTCATTCAAGTCCTTATTAATCCCAATCAGGCCTTCAAAATTTCTCTCCCAGAAGTTCATTACCCTTTGGTCAATTTGTCCATTTACACGGAAACCCGTTCCATCAGGTATGATATTGTCACCTTTGAAAGTATAATAATCCTGACCCGCTCTACCTTGTACAAACAACCAAGGAAGAATGTCCCATCTTGTGGTTACTCCGGTGATAAACCTGTCCTTTTTGGTTTTGTTGCTCATTCTGTTGATAACGAAGTAAGGATTAGTGGCATTAAGGTCAGTTCCCAATACTTTCTCGCTCATGTCATCATTGTACCCCGGTGCCAAGGCACTAGTGGGCATATTACTGTTTACAAAGAGAATGGTACCGCCGGCACTTCCCTGTGTACCTCTATTGACATACCTGTTGTTTACATTTTCTGTAATGTAATCTACATTGGCAGAAATGGTAAGGTTCTTGGCTGCCTTTTGGGTAAGTCCCAAGCTTATATTGTTCCTCTCCATGCCTGAGTGAGGAATGATTCCGCTGTTTCTCAAATTGGTAAAACCAAGTCTGAAAGAACCATTGTCGCCTCCACCTGAGAAAGAGATATTGTTACTAGAGGTGCTACCGGTTCTATAGAAATCATCCAAAACCTGGTCTTTCACATAAGAATAAGGACGCTCTACCCCATCCAATTGAATAACCTGAGATCCATCAAAAGGTGCTCCCCAGTGATTTTGTCCGTGGTTGGCTGCATCCTGTTGACTGGCAGGTTTCACCCCACCATATCCCTGACCATATTGGTCTTGAATTTCCCATAAATAGTAAGGGACATCAAAGGTATTGTGGCTTGTTACTTCCACACCAAGACCTTTTTTGCCGGCACCGGATTTGGTAGTGATCACAATGGCACCATTTTTTGCTCTTGAACCATAAAGTGCTGCTGCTGTAGCTCCTTTTAACACGGTGATTTCTGCGATATCATCAGGGTTAATACTAGAGATATTATCTCCCCAATCAGGATTGGCTCCGGACGGGCTACCAAATTGGGTATTGTCCATTGGCAAGCCATTGATCACATACAAAGGTTGGTTGTCACCAGAAATAGAGGTATTTCCTCTAATGGTAACTCTTGATGAATTACCGGGACCGGAACCTACACCCGTCACATTTACACCTGCCACTTTACCTACCAAAGAATTGGCAAAGTTGGTTTCCCTAGCCTTAGAGAAATTTTCTCCGTCGATTTTGGTTACCGAGTAGCCTAGTGCTTTCACTTCTTTTCTGATCCCTAGCGCCGTTACGACTACTTCATCAAGGGCTTTGGAATCTTCCTGAAGGGTTACAGAAAGCATAGAATTGTTTCCTACAGTTACTTCCTGTGTCACATAGCCTATATAGGAAAAAACCAACACATCATTACTGTCAACCCCATCAAGCGTAAATCCACCATCCAGGTCCGTTACGGTTCCGCGGCTTTTGCCCTTAATCAAAATAGTAACTCCCACCAATGGTTCGCCATTAGCGCTAACCACCTTACCATTAATATTGGCGATCAATTTAGAGGGAGAAGGGATTGCCCGGGATGTCAATACGGCTTGCTTGCTGAAAGCCTTTTCTTCCTCCCTGATTAATTTGTCCAGGTGCTTGGACATGCTTCTGAGGGACTTTAAGCCTTCCTCGTCATTCTTATAGATAATTAAAAACTGTTCATTAATAAGCTTAAAAGTAAGAGAAGTGCGCTTAAGCACCTTTCCAACGGCATCTTCTACATTTTCTGCATTGTTGTCATAATTCACTTTGATGCCACTAACCAGGGCTTTGTCGAAGGTGAAATAAACATCAAAATCCCGACTGATTTTATCAATCGCCTCAATAAGGTACATCTCCTCAATGTTTTTGAGGTCATTGGCATTTACGTCCACCACAGACAATAAACTCATGGCCCAGAGGCTAAACAGGCCAAGTCTCCATTTTAATTGTTTCATATTCTATTTCAGTTATTCAGGGTAAATTGTTTGTTATATTATAAGCGTTTAATCTCAACTAAATCATTGTTTTCAATAAACTCTATATCCAGAGACAAAGCCAAAACCTGCTTAACAGTGTCCCAATCGGCAAAAGGAACACCCAGGTATAGGTCAATATCCAATAAGGCTTCATTTTCACAGACAAAGGTTTTTCCATAAATGTCCGTAAGCTTAACAAGCACGTCGGCCAGCTTCATGTCCTTAAAATTGAGAATGCCATTTTTCCAGGAAGCTGAATTGATCAATGAAGTATTGGATTCTTTGTCAATTTTATTGGTTTCAGGATCCACCTGAACCTTATCGCCCGGGATCATTTTAATAATGTCAATTTCAGGGTCTTCCATATGAACATTAAGGCGCCCTTCATCCAAATAGATCTCTACCTTTTCGCTTCTATTGTCCACATTAAAGGAAGTGCCTATCACCTCTAGTGACACTTTCCCTGTCTCTACCACAAAAGGAATTTTCCCGGGAAGCGATTGTATGTCAAAAAACGCCTCACCTGTCAACACAATTTGCCGTTTTCCTTTTTCCTCCCAGGCATTGTCCCAGGTGATGGTGGAATTGGCATTCAACTTGACTTCACTTCCATCAGGAAGCAATAATTCCCTAACCTCTCCAAAGTCAGTACTGTACGATTCAATTCCCGATGGCCTTTGCTGAAGCAATAGAAACCATGAAGCAAAGCCCAATACCATTAATACAGAAGCGGCTATTCCCCAAATAAACTTAGGGCTATAAGAAGCTTTGGCCGCTATAAGTTTTGCGGGGACTTTACTTTCGTTTTGGCTGTCCTTTTCCCATAAATTTTCCAATTCATTATCTAAGTCTGCCATAGCGCTTTCACTATCAAGAAGGCTTAAAAATTTATCGTATTCCTCTCTTGAAAGGGTACCATCAACATATTTTTTAAATAACTCTTGGAATTCATTTTTCACAGGTAAGTCTTTTTAATAACAACATAGGTATACTATGCAACCTCTTTTCAGCATTGTCAAGGGGTAGTTAGGTTTCAAAATGGACATTCCATTTTGCGCTTTTACGTACGTTCAAATATGATCTTAGGCATCTCCTTCTCTCAAATAGCCTTAGTCAATTTATTCTCCAATCGATAAGAAGACCTCACATTGGTAAAAACAGACCAGTGAGAAAATAAAAAAAAATAAAATAAGTATAAAATTGGGCTTTTAGAGCAACTGAAGGCAGATTATTGGGTGTAATAAACTTTAAAAATCATATCTGTTTTTGTTTATGCATTTTTTTGATAAATTAGCTGATCATATTTCCTCTCTCCTAATAAATAGTTCTTATTCAGTCTATAGACCACGATTTATTATTAAATATAAACAATGGAAAATAGGATGAAAATCTTAAGGAATAAGGTTTATTCCTTTACCCTAAAACTTGTCAAAGACCCATCCTGTGCAGAAGACATTACTCAGGACATTATGCTCAAGGCTTGGGAGCACAAGGATAAAATTTTGGGTATGGACAATCCGGATTTTTATGTCTTTAAAATGGCGAAAAATGCCGTAATGGACTATTTTAAAAAACTTGCCAAAGAGAAATCTTTACAAGAGGCCGTGTGGGTTCGTATGGAAAAATCTGAAAACAAAACAGAAAACTACCTGTATGAACGTGAAGCAAATCACCGGCTTGACCTTATCCTAAAAGAGCTTCCCCAAAGACAGCAAGAGGTATTTAAACTGCACCATTCAGAGGAACTGTCTCTATTGGAAATAGCGCAAGAATTAAACATTGCGCCAAACACGGCAAAAAACCATCTTTTCAGGGCATTAAAAGTAATCCGTTCTCAAATGAAACCGGAATTATTGACCATAATTATAGGTTCTATTGGCCAATTGATTTTTTAGGGAAGAATTTATCCTCGCTTTTAATCGCCATTAAAGGAATTGGTGCTCACGATACAATTGCTATTACATCCTTCCAGGGCTTGGGTACTTTGAAATACCCAAAATACTTTCTTCCTGTATTCAATATTTCCGTAGGATCTGAAAAGATGAAAACATCAAAGTCATGGGTGCAAACCAATGGGCAAAAAAAAGTAAGATGCGATTTTGGCATTATTGCCTGTGATAAAATTGACGACAATGCTTAACGAATCCCCAAACCCCATAGGGGTGACAGTTTTGTAGCTAAGGCTGTAAAGCCTAGTACATTGTGCTTTCAAAAAGAAAAGTAATTACCGATTTAAGTATTTCCATACAAAGACGTATAGTTTACAAATCCCAAAACCCCATAGGGGTGTCATTTTGTAGCCAAGGCTGTGAAGCCTTGGTTAAAACGATCTGCACGATACGATTTTGGCGGTATTGTTGCTTTTTTTTCTGCAACAATGCTTAAAAAATCACTTTCGCCCGTAGTTATCCAAATTTCTACCTGTTCATTTTTCCCCCTGAGTTGCTGTGATTCAGGGCAGGTCCTGAGCGAGTTGCAAATCAGGGCAGGCCCTGA
>TARA_R110002124_G_scaffold250589_8_pt1 | contig 22793 bp, 12 predicted proteins | sample TARA_R110002124 | Tara Oceans TARA_R110002124 (sample SAMEA4397445) | marine metagenome | biome: Polar Biome; feature: [SRF] surface water layer (ENVO:00010504); material: water (ENVO:00002006), including particulate matter (ENVO:01000060) such as... | depth 5 m
CACGGCCCCTGCCGACGCAATGGCTCCGGCTGCCGATGCCATGGCCCCTGCCACCGATGCGATGGCACCTGCGGCTGATGCGATGGCACCCGCTGCGCCAGCAAAATAAGCTGATCCTCCCCTCTCCCGCTGGGGGAGAGGGGCGACCTTTCCGCAGCCAGCGCCAGAGACCGGGCGCATACTGCCTTGCGCACGCCTGCCCTGAGCTTGGCGGCAATCTCGGGTTCCCTCATCTGGTCCGGTGGGACACCTTCCCTCTCAAGGGGAGGATGCAGGGATGAAGTTCTCCCGCCTCAGGCTGCATGGCTTCAAATCGTTCTGCGACGAGACCACCCTGGTGATGGAACCGGGGCTGACCGGTATTGTCGGGCCCAATGGCTGCGGCAAGTCCAATCTTGTCGAGGCGATGCGCTGGGTGATGGGGGAAAGCTCCTACAAGGCCATGCGCGCCTCGGGCATGGACGATGTGATCTTTTCGGGCTCTGGCGGCCGTCCCGGTCGCAACTCCGCCGAAGTCACGCTGGTCCTCGACAATGCCGATCGCACCGCCCCCGCCAACCTCAATCATGCTGATATTCTCGAGGTCACCCGCCGCATCGAGCGCGAGGCCGGCTCGGTCTACCGGGTCAATGGCAAGGAAGTGCGGGCACGCGATGTGCAATTGCTGTTCGCCGATGCCTCGACCGGTGCGCATTCCCCGGCCATGGTGCGCCAGGGGCAGATCGGCGAGCTGATCTCGGCCAAGCCAACGGCCCGCCGCGCCCTGCTCGAAGAAGCCGCCGGCATTTCGGGGCTGCATTCGCGCCGCCATGAAGCCGAATTGCGGCTGCGGGCGACCGAGGCCAATCTCGAGCGTGTCGACGATATTATCGCCCAGGTCGACAGCCAGCTCGACACGCTCAAGCGGCAGGCCCGGCTGGCCACCCGCTACCGTGCCCTCAGCGGCGATATAAGGCGGGCCGAGGCCACGCTGTTCCACATTCGCTGGGTTGCCGCCCGCTATGCGGAAAAGGAAACCGAGGCACAGCAGGCCGTCCTGGTGCGCGAACTGGCTGATGCCACCCATCTCGAATTTCAGGCCCAGAAGGCGCTCGAGGCCGCGGACGCAGCCCTCGCCCCCCTGCGGGAGCGCGAGGCGATCACCGGCGCCGTGCTGCAGCGGTATACCATTCTGGCCGAGCAACTGGCCGATGAGGCGCGGCGCGCCAGCCAGCGCCAGGCCGAACTGGAGGACCGCATTCGCCAGCTCGCCGCCGATGGTCAGCGCGAGCGCGAACTGGTGGCCGAGAGCGAGACCACGCTGGCGCTCAATGCCGAAGAGCTGAGCACATTGCAGGCCGATGACGCGGCCGCCCAGGCCGATTTCGACATCGCGCGCGCCGAGGCCGAAGCGGCCCGCAATGCCGTTGCGGCTGCCGAAGTCGATGCCCGCGCAGCGGCCGATGCGCTGGCCCAGGTGCGGGCGCGGCGCGACGAGGCGGCCCGCAGTGCCCGTGACGCGGCCAGCCGGATGGACCGATTGTCCCGGCAGATCGCCGAGGTCGAACAGGAAGCGCTCGCCATCGCCGCGCGGCTCGATGCCGATGACACGCTGAGCCAGAAACGGGCGGCGCTGGAAAGCGCGCAGGAGCGGACGGCCGAGAGCGAATATGCCGCCACGCTCGCCGAGGAAGCCAGTGCCACCGCACAGTCCAGGCTTGACGCCGCCCGCCCGCGTCTGGCCGAGATCGACGCCGCGCTCAACCGGCTCGAGGCCGAAGCGGCAACGCTGGGCAAGATGCTCAATGTGGGGGCGAGCCTGTGGCCCGCCATTGTCGACGAGCTCAAGGTCGCCCCCGGCTACGAGACCGCGCTGGGCGCCGCATTGGGCGATGACCTGGAAGCCAGCTCCGATGCCGGCGCGCCCATGCACTGGTCGGTGCCGGTCGACCATAGCGACGACGCTGCCCTGCCCCAGGCCGCCGAACCGCTCAGCCGCTATGTCACCGGCAGTGCGCTGCTCAAGCGCCGGCTCGACCAGATCGGGCTGATCCATGCCGTCGATGGTCCCAGCCTGATGCACGCGCTCAAGCCGGGCCAGCGCCTGGTCACGCTGGAAGGCGCCGTCTGGCGCTGGGATGGGTTCATCGCCGCCGCCGATGCCCCGAGCGCGGCAGCCCAGCGCCTGGCGCAGCGTAACCGGCTGAACGAGCTGGATGAGGAAATCAGCCGCGCCAAGGCCGAGCGCAATGGCTGGAAGCGCGATGTTGATGCCCTGATCGCGGCGCTCGAAGCGGCCCGGCAGGAAGAGCGGCACCGGCGCGAAGCCTGGCGCGCCGCCCAGCATGCGATTGGCGCCGCGCAGACCGAAGTCGACAGGGCCCAGGCGGCCATTGGCGATCTGACCACGCGGCAGTCCACCCTTGAGGAGGCGCGGTTGCGGCTGGGCGCCAGCCTGCACGAGGCCCAGGCCCAGAACGCGCAGGCCGAGCAGGCACTGGCCGCGGCGGGCACCGAAGATCAGGCCGTCAGCGTGGCCGATGCCTGCCAGGGCGTGTTGGCCGCCGCGCGTGAGCGGGCCGATCAGGCGCGGCTCAAGCTGGGCAGTTTTGAAACCGCTGCGCAGATGCGCGCCGGCCGGCTGGCACAGCTTGAACGCGACACGCAAAGCTGGAGCCGCCGCCGCGAGAGCGCCATGGCGCAGCTGTCCACGCTGGATCAGCGGACCGCGGAGGTCCGCGCACAACTGGCCGCCACCAGCCAGACACCGGACGGCTTTGCCGACCGCCGTGCCCAGCTTGAAGAGCAGATCGAAACGGCAAGCATCGAGCATCAGGCGGCGGGGGATCGCTTCAATGTCGCCCAGTCGAGCCTGCGCGAGGCCGACAAGGCATTGCGGAGCGCCAGCGAAACCCTGGCCAATGCCCGCATCGAGCTGACCCGTATCGAGGAACGACTCAAGGGCTTCATCGCGCAGCGCCAGCAGATCGAGCGCCAGATCGAGGAAACCCTCGACATTCCGGCATCCAGGACCCTGGAAGCCTCGGGCATTCGCCCCGAAGAGGCATTGCCTTCAGAGGCGGCCACCGAGCAGAAGGTGGATAGGCTCAAGGCCGAGCGCGAGCGCCTGGGCGGGGTCAATCTCTCGGCCGAAAAGGAAGCCATCGAGGTCCAGACCAAGCTGGACCTGATGGTCAAGGACAAGACCGACCTGATCGAAGCAATCGCCAAGCTGCGCACCGGCATTGCCTCGCTCAATCGCGAGGGCCGCGCCCGGCTCAACGAGGCCTTCGTCAAGGTCAATGTCTATTTCCAGGAGCTGTTCACCACCCTGTTTGGTGGGGGCACGGCCGAGCTCAGCTTTGTGGAGAGCGATGATCCGCTCGAGGCCGGGCTGGAAATCATCGCCCGACCGCCCGGCAAGAAGCCGCAGACCATGACCCTGCTGTCGGGTGGCGAGCAGGCGCTCACCGCCATGAGCCTGATCTTTGCGGTGTTCCTGACCAATCCGGCGCCGATCTGCGTGCTCGACGAGGTCGACGCGCCGCTCGACGACGCCAATGTCGAGCGCTTCTGCAATCTGCTCGATTCCATGCGCGAGCGTACCAATACCCGCTTCATGGTCATCACCCACAATCCGATCACCATGAGCCGCGTCGATCGCCTGTTCGGCGTCACCATGGCCGAGCGCGGCGTCAGCCAGCTGGTGTCGGTCGATCTCACCACGGCCGAGACGTTTCTCGAGGCGGGGTGATTGTGCAGTGAACCATAACCTGCACATAGAAGCATAAGTTGCAACTGAGGGACTCATAAGTTGCACACGGAGACCCCGGGCCTTGCCGCAGGCGGTGACAAAAAATGACCCAGCCCGGAAGCTCCTAAAAGCCGGCTCGCATGGCGCTCGCCTGCTCCTCATTCACCAGGAATGCCCAATCGATTGAGGGGTAGCTCCAGGTGATGGCGGTCTCGGCTTCGAGATAGCTGTCCCAAAGGGCGTCTATGTCCTGGTCTGGCTGCCCGTTGATTGCGGTCGTCCTCCACACCTCCAATCGGGAGCGAGTGATGTGCTCGGCGATGGCGATCGTGCCGAAGCCTTGCAAGATTTGCTTGATGGCTTCGGGGCTAGCTTGCAGCAGGTTCGTTGAGAAATTTCCCAGGGTGAATTCATCGAAGACTGGCTTACCGTTTGCAGCCGCGACCTTCATTGGGGTTAACCGGAATTCGTTATTGGCGCAATCGACATGGAAATGTCGTTCTACGAGCTGGGTATGAATTGAGCCTCGGGGTGTCCAGAGTACTTCAAGGCTGACCGCATCCGGTCCCAACGGGAATATCGAGGTGTCATACCTGCCCGACAAACGGTACAAACATCCTGTTCCGATGATGTCGTAGGCATAGATGGTTTCTGGATCTGGCATCATGGCAGGCTTCTCCTATTGGAAGTAGCCTGTGCGATGGCGTTGCATAGAACCAGAGCGATGGTGAGATTGCCGAAGAACAATCAGCGCTGAGAGTGCGAGAAGGAAATCAAAGTGGCCGCAGCAGCAGACCTCAGCGAAATCGATCACACACATTTCTTCATTGGCGACACTCACTTCGGCCACGTTGGCATTCTCGATTTCGCTATGCGGCCGCAGGCGACGATCCAAATTCACGACCAGGAAATTGTCGGTAACTGGAACGCTTTGGTAAGGTCGACCGATACGGTTTGGCACCTAGGTGATTTTGCTGGCGATGATGTGCCGTTCGATTATGCAGCTTCCGTTTTCAAAAAACTGAACGGGATAAAGAGGCTCATCGTTGGAAACCACGATGGTGAGGCCATCCAAGGGTTGCCATGGGCCAGTATCGATCAGATGCGAACTCTGGTCGGGCCAGAAAGCAAAGTGGTTCTTTGCCACTACCCGATGCGGGATTGGAACGGCCACCACAGCGGTGACCTCCATTTTCACGGACACACTCATGACCGCCTGCCGTCAAGCCGCCAGAGCTGGGATTGCGGCGTCGATCGGCAAGGATTCAAGCCGATGACATTCACCGACATCAAAGACCGGATGGAGAAGCTGGACCACTGGGATTTCACTGGCGCTCCGACCGTGTCCTAAGCGCCGATGGCTCTCAACTCTCTTAGAACCGTTTGGGCCCAACTCGTTTTTTGAACACGCCGCTTTGGTAACTGTTGTCTGTCTGTTCAACCAGATCTTCTATCGCCCTTAATAGGCGATCCTGATCCGTGGCCTCATCCTGAGCGACTTTGATGAGCAAGTCAGCAAGGACAGCTGCTCCGCCAATGTTGCGCCCTCGTGGGCTCGGCCGCTGAGTTCGACGAATTTTCCCCTCGACTTCCACTGGTCCAAGGACGGCCGCGACCCGCATCAACGCGTTGCGTATCCTTGTGCTGCTCGCGTTGAGCTCAAGTTTGACGTCGGAAGTCGGAGAGGCAGAACCCTGTTCGTGGATAACCGAGCCGAGCTTCGCCAGCACCAACAAATCGCCCAGGGTAACGTCAGGTTTGAACACTGGTCGTGGCATCACGGCCCTCCACATGGAACCCTCGTAAGCCATGCGCTGTTGAGAAATGGTTACTTCCACCGTTGATGTTATTTTGCCATCACACAGTGAATTTTACGGGTCGCTCGCCATCTATTCGAGAAAATTACGTCGATTGGCCATTTCAATCTCAAAATAGATGGCCAATCGTCATTTTGTTTTCAAATAGATGGTAGATAGAACTCTATAAGGTGAAATTGCCATTGGCCTGCCATCTCTTGTCAGCGCAAGGCTGCCAATTTTAGTCGGAGATCGCGGTTGGCCTGGCACCGACTATTGGATTTTGTCCTTGTTGACCAAGTGCCCAATTACTCCGCCGCGATTGCGGTCGGTGCTACTGTTTCAATCTCGGCAACCGTCTGGAGCTCACCAAGATACTCGTGTCGGTTCTGCGCCAGCCAGCGCACTACCCGGGCATTGCCGAGAAGTTTGGCGACATAGCCCTTGGCAACGGTCAGGTGCAGATTGTCGATGCCATAGTCGTCCTCGACTGACTTGATCTGGGATTGCAGGCTAACCAATTCCCGTTCGAGTCGGGCAATCTGCTCCTTTGCTGAGGACGGTTCCTGCGGCTTTAATCGAGCTTCTGGCACCAACTGGTTTTCTGAGGTGGCCACCAGCAACGCCCTGGCAAACACCGCAGTGAAGTTTTGTTGCCCCAGCATCAATTCGGCGGCCTCGATCTGACGGATAGATGTCATCTGGCGCAGGATATCGAAGACGCGGAATGGGCACGGCGCATTGTTCAAAAGCTGAACGGCCTCTGGGCAAATACCATCCAACATGCGAGCCCGCCGGCGCACCGATGTAACCTCAAGGCCGAGGGCTTCAGCGATCTGTGCCTCTGGAACACCTCGCTCAATGGCCTTCACGACCATCTTGTGCTCCTGGACTGGCACCAATCGGTTGATCCGCTTGTTGTAGGTGTAGGTCTCATCATCCGTGGCGATCAGACATTCGACCTTGTCGATACCCAGATCCCTCAGCGCCTCGATGCGGAGATGGCCATCGAGCAGGAAGAATTTTCCAGGGTTTGTCGGATCCCTCGACACCACTGGGGCTTCCACCAGGCCGATGGCTTTCACCGACCTTAGGATCTGGGCATATTTCTTACTCTCTTTGGTCCCTGGCCGCATGGTCTTCAATGGCACCAGCTGTAGAAGCTCCAAGTGCAAGCCGTTGGATTCGAAGGACAGCTTGATGGTTTTTGACTCCGGACCGGTCATTGCAAAGCCTCCCCGGCAATACGGGCGGCCAAAGCCCGTGGCATGGTCTCCAATTGTTCAGAATGGAGAATATCGATGAAGCTTTGCTCTGATAGTAGGTCCTTGAGAGCCTCAACGATGAACAGCAACTTGCGCTGAGCGAAGTCCGACTTTTTGACCAGTAGCCGCTGCTTTTCAGCCTCGCGTTGATATACCTTCATGAGGTCTAGGGGCGTGATGCGGCGTGATGCACGAACGGTACCGAAGCCGCTGTCGGGCAGTCTGCGATGTCGCCTTTCACGCTGGTCCAGGAGACGCCTGATTGCTGCCAGCTTTTTGCCCTTGATCTTACCGCTTTGGTACGCATCCATCAGCATATTCTGGACTTCGGCAGTTTCAGACCTCGCTATATCGAGCGCCAGACTTAGAGGTATCAAGCCGCTTTCCACGGCCGATACCAGGCGTTCCTCTCCATCCTCGAGCAGCTTGGTCAGCATATTGGCATAGCTCGGGCTGATGCCGGTCTTGTCCGCTATCTGCTTGTCGGTGTAACCCCGCTTCGCCAGGCTGCCGATCTCCTGCATGAGATCGATTGGACGATGTTTGCGGCGGGCGATGTTCTCGACCAGGCTCATCACCAGACAGTCGTTTTCGTTTGCTTCGATGACGCCAGCAGGGATTTCGGTCGCGCCCAAGAGCTTGAATGCCTCCAGTCGACCTTCGCCGCACACTAGGTCATATCGAACACCATCCGGACCAGAACGGGAACTCACAGTTATTGGGCGCTTGAGGCCGATAGCATCGATATTGTCGACGATCTCTTGGTGCTGGCGTTTGTTCCGCGATCGTGGGTTGATTGTGCTTACAGCGGAAATCGGGATCATCTCTATCTTTTGTGCATGCTGCACGGCCATCACGCTGCCTCCCTGAGCTGGACTGGACTAACAAATTCGTAGAACTCTGTGAGGTTTTCGAAGCGGTATCCGTCGATGCCGAGGCCATTTTCTTCGGCCATATTCAACTTTCCGCGGACCAAATCGATGCTCGGCAGCAGGTAGTAATCCAGGGCATCAACATTGTTGGCAGCCATCCGCACGACCAGGGTGATGTCCGGTAACAGGCCGTGATCGAAACGAAGCCGCCACCGATATGATCCCGCAGGCGTTTTGTGGCACTTGGCGATGACCACAGATGCTGTGAACTCGTCATTGACCGATAGCAGATCCGTGGTCGGGTTGACCGAGACCTGCGAGCCCCATTGACGAAGCGCTGCCGTTACGTTCGCGACAATCCCGGGATGCTGAGCTCGCAGGGCCCGATTGATCTCGATGTAGCGATAGTCACGGCGGGGTCGATAACCGATCAGCTCGTACGCCCGCAATAAACTGCCGAACCGCGACCGGTAGGCGCTGCTCGAAGGCATCGCGTCGGCCTCATCGATTGTAATGCCAGACAACACCCCTGCCCGATCACACAGCACTCGAAGGGCGTCGAGTAGTTCCTCGTCGGTTAGCTTGATAGAACGCGTTTTGATGATGGTCTGAGCCGCATCGAAGATGTTCCGCTCGACGATGGCGGGGAATGCGCCATCGGATCGTATCCACATCTCTGGGTCGTTTTTGACCCGCAACTTCTTGAGCTTGAAGGAAACACGGTTCCAGACGTTGTTACCTAGGTATTTCTCATTGATCAGGATCTGGTGCACCGTTCCATGCGACCATGATCGACCGAGATCTGTCAGCATGCCCTCAGCATTGAGCGCTTGGGCAATCTCCTTTTCCGTGCGGTTGTCATGCACAAAGAGGCGGTAGATGCGTTTGATGGTCTCAACTTCTTCAAGAGGTCCAAGGTCAAGTACGACCCTGTCGGTCTGAATACTCTTCTGCTCTCCCCGGCTCAGGACAGCCTTGTGGGCACCAGACTGGTCAATCAGCACCCTGCGGAAGCCGTAACCAGGTGGGCCGCCCTGACGGTATCCTAGCTCGATCAGGTGACCTTGGCCGATCCATACCTTAGCGGACAGTTCCCGGCTGTATTCGCCGGCCATTGCCCGTTTCACGCCCTTGACGATAGTCGATACCGGTGACCCATCATTCTCGAACATCTCGCCGCAGTAATGCACGGCAATACCAGCACGCTTGCAGATGTATTCGTAATAGGCGCTCTCGTCAGCATCCTGGAACCGACCCCATCGGCTTACGTCGTAAACCAGGATTGCCTCGAAATCGGCCCTGCCCGTTTCAACATCGGCGATCAGGTTCTTGAGGGCATCTCTGCCTTCCAGCTTAAGGCCACTCCTCCCCTCGTCGGCATAGGTGCGCACGATCTCAAAACCCCGATGCTGGGCATAATCCTTGATGATGCTGGCCTGGTTCTCAGTTGAGTACTGCTGGTGTTCCGTCGACATCCGGACGTATTCCGCAGCGCGGCGGGGCGGATCGTCGGGGCGGGCATTCGAAACTTCATCAGCCACGGCGAACACTCCTGCTTCGCCGTGCACAATGCTGACTGACGAAACGTCCAATTGTCTTGTTGGACTTTATCGCCAGTTGACGTGGAAGGTGTTGCCTATTGTGGGCACAAGATTGCCCATGGAGGAAACGGCAGTGGAGCAGGATTTTAATCGTATGGTCGCAGCTGCGCTGCGCAATGAATTGGGCGAAAGTCGGCGAAGCATTAAGACTGTGATGAATTGGACCGGCGCCTGCGAGCGAACGGCTAAAAATTGGTTGTCAGGTGGGTGTGGGCCCACTGGGCATCACCTTGTGCAGCTGGCCAAAAATTCAGATGAGGTGTTCGATCTGTTCTTGGTCATGAGCGAACGCAGACCAATGATTACCACCATGACGCTGTTGAGGCTTCGCACACATTTGGCCGAAACCGTCGAGCGACTTGATCGACACATCGTTTGAAACGGGGCCTGACGGTAATGGTGCCGTCACTACTAACCTCAGCGGACGAATGACCTATAAGCAATCAACCGTTCGTCACACCTCAGATATTCTAGGATTCCCTCATGATTGAGTCTCTCGATTTGCAGAAGCGAAATGCATATATGGCAAGAACTCTCTGAACGCGGCAGCTCATTGATAGCCTTGAAAAAATCATTTGCATCCGCACTCGACGATTGCTTCATTTCGGCATATGCTTTTCTCGTAAGATCGGGAACCGCATGATGTCACAAATAGCAATTGATCTGTATTCGGGTTGTGGCGGGATGTCAGCCGGAGCTTCGGCCGCGCTTCCTGACCTGCAGGTCAAATGGGCCCTCGACATCGACAAGGATGCGACTACCACGTTTCGTGAGGCTCATCCCGAAGCCATCGTTGATTGCAGAGATGTATCCGAGGTTTCCGCCACCGACATCTTGCAGCGTGCCGGTATCGATCAAATCGATTGGTTCTTTGCTGGGCCCACGTGCCAAGCGGTTAGCACCATGGGTGTGTTCCATCTCGATGATCCTCGGAACGCCCTATTTGTCCACTTCATTCGATTGCTTGATGGCTTCACTGCAGCTGACCGCAAGCCAAAGCGCATAATTTTGGAAAATGTACCAGGTGTCGTTTACGGGCAAAACATAACTATTGTGCGCGAGCTTTTTCGCCTTCTCGCTGAACGTGGATACCATGTGTTTGCAGACGTCGTGAACATGGCCGATTATGGCCTACCGCAGCTGCGCAACAGGTTTATCTTGGTTGCAACAATCGATCCGATACCTGCCACTTTCCCCCGCCCCACTCATCCCGAAACAGCATATCGGTCTGTTCGACAGGCCATCGGGGATCTTTTTGGGCAGGATCCAAGTTCAAAGGGTGAAAGCGTAACCCTCGGCGACGACACGGTGGACGATGAATTCACGAGGTTCGTGCGCTCGCCTTCAGGTTCAGTTAAAAATCACTGGGCCCCAACTCTTTCAGATTTGAACAAAAAACGTGTTGCCTCTGTTCCACAAGGTGGGAGCTGGAAGGACATTCCGCCCGAGTTTCTTCCTGATCGTTTTCGTAAGGTTCGCCTTACGGACTACGCCACCTTGTACGGTCGCCTACACGAAGAATCGCCCGCTTACACAATCTCTGCTGGCTTTGCCAACGTCACTTCTGGCTGCTTCACACACCCACAGCACCACCGGGCGCTTTCGGTCAGGGAAGGTGCTCGCCTGCAAGGATTTAAAGACGATTTTGAATTTCGAGGGTCGCGAACAGCGCAATATCATCAAGTTGGCAACGCTGTTCCACCCTATTTCATGGCACAGCTTATAAAGCACCTTACGTCGCCACATGACGGTGTCCCTGCCCGCCTCATCGCTTCTACCATTGCTGAGGGCGTGAAGCTGCCACCTCTGGTGAAGCGGTTCAAAGCCAAGAAGAATAATTCCGCTAGATCTGAAGGTGGTTACGGCGGCGGCACTTACTGGCCAGCAGGCTGGGGCGAGCCTATTCCCGCTGACGAAGTCACGAAAAATGGATATCGATTGGCCGAGACCGAAATCCGGTATCGCAGACGAGACGAATGGAGGGTCACAAGGGACACCTTCTCAAATCAAAATCTGGTGTCACTTTTTCAGCAATCGTCGTCTAATTTGTTGTCGGAAGGCATTTGGGCGGTCCCGCTGGTCGCAACGCAAGGTGCCGATGCTATCGACCGTGCCGTAGTAAAGCTCCTGTCGACGATCAAAGGCCTGCCAGGCGGAATCGATGTCGATGTGCAGGTAAGTTATTTGCGCAATCGAATTGACATGCTTTGGAAGCACCTCAGCGAAAACAATGTAGACGGCTTGCCGAAGAGAGATTGTCGTGCACCAGAAAATATTGTGCGATTTTCAACTTCAAAAGGTCCGCGAGCACGGGCGGCATTGTCGTTTGAAGAGACAATTAGGACAGCAGACGGGGAAATTTATCCACACCTGGTGTTGACGATGACGTCCAACCCTTGGACAGAAATTCAAGCTTCTTAAGATCCTTCGAAATTCGAATTAAGATTCTGACGCTATTCAGAAAATTGTTGTTGCAGATTAGTCGTTTTCATACTTCAATTCTTATGACTTTGTAGGATGCGATGGACACTTCCATCTTCCTCTCGGGCGGGAGATTGGATTGACATCTATTGAAGAGGAGCTTCTTGACAGGTATTTCCTTGGCCCGGGGAGCCAAGGGCCTATTCGCAGCATTTTCGTGTCCGACGAAGATTTGATGGAAATCTTCCAAGTCGATGACCTCGCTGCGGCCAGGGATGAATTCATCAAACGGCTTCCGCAGCCCACAAGTTTAGCGCGCATTCTGGCGGCAGATTGGCCACCACCTCGCCAGGCCGGCGGGCGCCCAGATTATGTTCGGGTACTGCTATTTCTTTGTTGGATGCAGGTTACTAAATTACGACTACGTGGCGAGCGCAATTTTAGAGAAATTCTTGAAAGCAACCTTGGCCGTCAGTATGTCCAGCTAACAGGCATAAATGCACTCTGGAGGCATTTGGCTGATTTCCTGAAGTCGCAGCACGATATCGAATTAATGCTGCCGAACGTGCTGCCGCACCCTCAAATCGGCCAAACACTGAGGATCGCGTTTCCTACCTGGCGCGATCGAGCGCTGCTCCGAAAATTGCGCATCCGGCTGGATCCCAAGGATTACTTAAAGCCGCTTGTGGTGGCCAACAGGATACTAACTGCGGGAGACGCGACCAACGTTGCACCATCTTTCCAGCACTACTTCCAGCAATGGAATGCGTCCAGGCAAGCAGGTGACGTCGATGCTGACGACTCTCCATTCTGGCGGGCCTGGTTGGCAGTTGTGAGTGAAGTGTCAGGAAACGATCGCCTCGAACTCGAAGTCAGCGAGTACGGGGAAGTGCAGTTATATGCAGTTGCCCCGGATAGTCGCTCCACTCTGATTGCTAGCCCTTCCGCTGCGCTGAACCGCGTGTCGGACAAAATCAAATCAGCTATCAGAAGGGGCTATATCTATATGGAGCCTCGAGGGTTTGGTCGGTTCAGATCAATTGAACAGAGCATAGTCCGTACACTCTTGGTTACGGCAGATGCGGTGTCGGATGCCGCCCCCGGCTCCATCTTGTCGAGGCGCCCGGTATCGAATGACTGGTCGCTCGTTACATTTTCTCAGGACTTGTCCAGCGCATCACGGGCACCATCTCCAACCTTAGGTCTTCGGTGGTCGAATGGTATCCACATCGGTGGATCGTACCTTGGTCGCACACCACTCACCCCAGTTTTGGAGTATCCTTCAACTCCGCATTTGGAGCTAGATGGCTCGCCTATAGGATTCAATGGGGACGGTGAAGTCGGAAAACTTCATAAGGGAGTTTACGCTGGTCGACTTACCGCGACTTCTGGATCCGCCAGCAAGTCCGTGGTTTTGGTCGCAAATGCAATCGAGGCTCACGCCGACCGAATTGCTACGTTCAATCCTGGGTTAGAAATTAGTGAAGACGGTTTGCTCGCAAACACAGCGCCGGCAGGACCGATGCAGCCGAAAAATTGGCCGGGCGGGCGTGTAGCCATGGCGGATGAGATGACGGCAATCTCAGAGGCACTTTACTCCCGATCGATACGGAAAATGGCCGCCGGAAAGGCTTTCGAAATCGTTTCGCGAGGACTGGAGCCGACCCCAGGAGCACCATCTGCGTGGGATGTCTTAAGGTCGTTCGTTGACGCAAGTTGGTTGGACATGACCTCGCTCCGCAACGTCCCAGCGAAGCAATTCCTGCAGCGCCAATTGGCGCTGTTGCCATTTGGGCCGATGCGAGCGCTTCTAGTTGGTCCTACACCAATAGCTGTTTTGGAAAGGCTCGACCGGGCAGCCAGTGCATCAGGGGTCAAAATGGTGCCGCAGCAGTCTGCGTCTCCGTACGGTCTGCCGCTGTACAGCGTACAAGCTGCCGAAGACGGGGCGGTTGCTGATTTCTGCCGTCGATCTCAGTTACTACCTACCAATGGCAGCAATAGAAGAGCGACCCTGACAGAAGCCGCCGAAGATCTTTCGCTGGAGGGGTATTCCTGTATGGCCAGCTTTAGTACTGCGTCAGGCTATTTCGACCCCTGCCACACACCTGGTGAAAACGGTCTGTATCGCTTCGAGCATTCAAGTGGCTCGTCCCGTCACTTGTACGTGTCGTACCGGCTCGGTGAGCCTGCAGCCAAATTCAGTACCCTTAGCATCGCGCTGCTTCACCATCACTCAGCTCAACCATTATTCTCATATTCTGACCATTTAGTTAGACCGAGCACCCGTCGCATTCGTCTTCCTACTGCCTGGGCCAGGTGGTTGGCCGTGGGCACCGGGGCTAATGCTGGGCCGTCACTGGCAAATGGAACATGGTCATACGCCTACCCTGCGGATCCTCGCTCCGTTCAGATGCTCGCACGAGCATTACCAATGACCGTAGTGGAAGAAGGGCCACCGCAATGGGCCGTCCATGCTTTGAATTCGGGCGGATCAAAAAGGCGGAAGTTGTTCATCAATCATGAACTGACCAGTGGCCGCTATAGAGGTGTTTCGAAGTGATGATCAATGCCGCAGCAACAATCCTCCGCGTAAGGGAAGCCTTCGGGTTTGATACGGTGTTGGTGGAAGAAGTCGGGGGATTTGGTCGTCCGGATTCCTACTTCTCCTTGAGCAGTCGGGTAGTGAAGTCCTCCGGTATGGCAACCGCCGGTGTCGATAGCTTTTGGAAAGTAACAGGTGAGCGTGCTGAAAGGCACGCCCTTCTCAAGCACGAAAAGCCATACCGACCTGGATCTAAATCCCAGTCGTATTCTGCCTATAATCACAAGTCACCTCAGCCGATCCTAAGCCAGAATACGCCTCTGTCTGGCGGGGATGTACTAAACGAGCCCAACCCGGAACAGGTGACTTACCGAAGCGAGATCAGGTTGGAAGTAGGCTACTCTCATCCACTCGGGCTCCACGCCAAAGCACTTTCGATGATGACTGGAACCGGCTTATTGGTGCCGTCCAAGCAGCGCTTAGTTGCTGTTGAGGTCTCGGATGGTTTCTGGCTCAAAGAGGCTCAATTAGATCAGGTTGGCAATTTCCTATTCGCTCCTGAACTGCAAAAACATGCAGTTGCAGGACAAAAATTAGTGCACCAGCCGCAAACCATTACAGCGGGGGGTGGTTTGGTGGTGTTCCTTGAGCCCTTGCAGTGGTGTGAAGTCACCATGGACTGCCGAAGTGAAGATGAAATTTCGGCAGACGCGTCAGAATGGCTTGAAAAGCTTGCTCTGTTCGATGGGCATACGCGATCGTCAGACGAAATTCGCAAAGCAGTCAACACACTCCAGAGCTTGCTGGCAGGCAGTGCAAACGATGACGAGTTTGCGGGGTTGGCAATAGCAATTCGTGCTGCTCAGGCAAAGCCCCAGCTCAGTCGGCTTCTGCCTGAGCTGTTGCGAAATGACTCGTATTGGCGCGAGCAGGTTCAGACCACTATCGAAAAAGCAGTGGATCTCAAGAGGGGTGAAATCGACGCAGCCTTTGCTGATGAAATAGCCCAGAAAGAAGGTCGACTCGAGCAACTCATCCGCGACGTCGCGGACGCTGAACGTCGTCTGACCTCTGCCGAAGAGCGCGAGCGGGCGTACCGTGCTGGTGTAGAAGATGTCAGAAAGCTCATCGAAAGCCAGGTTTCTGAGGTCACTCGCGATTTATATGAACCTGCCCTGAAGGCCCGACTGGATGAGGTCACCAACTCCTCAGACCTCGAGGCGCATATTGAGAACATTGCTGCAAGACTGGGCCAGATTGAGCAGACAACTGAGGCTGCAGCGGATCGCTTGAAGACTGAAACACCAACTTCGCCTATACAAACGCAAGATTCCAAGGAGCAAAGATCGTTTCTATTCCAAGATTTGGGAGAACGAACCGCAATTGGTTCCTCAGATCTGGCTTTTATTCTAGCCCGTATGTTTGCAGGAGGTTTCCCTGTACTGGCTGGTGAGAACGCCGACACCATAGCTCTCGAAATCGGCGCAATGCTGGGCGGAACAGGCAACAATGTTGTTTTTTGCGATCCAACAAAGGTAACATTTGGCGACCTTCTCGATGACAACCAATCTCATGGATCATTGGCTGCAGTCATCGCTCTTGCCAAGAAAACACCAAAAAACTTTGTCCCCTTGATCCTGTCTGGGCTCACGAAATCCCCCTGTGAATTTTGGCTGCCTGCTTTGCTGGATGGTCGTCGAACAGGTGCTCTACCCAAGAACATAGTAGTCCTTGGCACCGTTTCCCCAGACGGCATTCGTGTCGAGATGCCTAGATCCCTACTCCGCAGGATAGAACCTTTGGAGGTAGTTGGAAGCGATGAGCTACCTCCACCGAGCATGTCTGAAGAGTGGGGGCTATGGCCGATTCTGAATGAATCGGTCGCGAATGAATACAGCACAACGGCCATCGAGATGCTGACTTCGTTCGACGCGGACGGGAAAGCAGTTGCGGAAGCGATTAAAAACCTCTCGGTGTTGCTCGCTGAGACTGAGTGCAATGCGACAGATGTATCGCGAAGCTTTGAAAAGAAGCTGGATTGGATCAAGTCGCTGAGCACACCGTCCTCCGATGCGCATCCCCTTCTTCGATATTTTACCAATTTTGAGGGCTGAAAATGTTTGATCCCATTGGCGCATTCAACCGGATGACTGAACAGTTTCTAGCTTATTTGGATACAGCCTATCGCATCGAGGACACCCTTGTTGCAGAGGAGCGCCGGAAGCTACTCTCGAAATTTGGTAGCCTAGCGTTGGACCCCATTTTTGAGGCCGTTCCTCGCTATGTCCAGTGGGATCACGGGCTCGAGTTTCTGGCTGAACACGGAAGCGAAGTTCTGCCTGGGTTTACTCAAGGGCAGCGCCAAGCATTCGCAGAGCTAGCCTTGGCAGGTCTTTTCGACAGCGAACCGGCAAGTAATGTCATTGGTCGCAAAGGTCGCTTTCGTCCTTATCGGCATCAGATCGAGATGCTTACAAAAGGTGTTCAGGATAGGCACCCTGGCATCGTTACATCCGGAACGGGATCGGGCAAAACTGAGTCGTTCCTTCTCCCGGTGCTGGCCCAAATCGCTAAAGAAGCGACATCTTGGCCAGCAGTCAGGGCTCCAATCAATGACAAGTGGCTCGACAAAGGTGGAAAGTTTGCGTTCCACCGAGAAGGCGAACATCCAGAGAGAGCGCAGGCCGTGCGGGCCTTGATCTTGTATCCACTAAACGCTTTGGTTGAAGATCAAATGGTGCGCCTGCGTAAGGCCATAGATTCGCCTGACGCCAGATCAGTCATGGATCGCCACTTCGGTGGCAATCGCATTTTTTTCGCTCGGTATACTGGCAAGACCCCGGTACCAGGGTATCGTGAACATCCCCGACTTTCGGATGACCCAGAATGGACAAAGCGGAAAAGGCGGCGGACTTCTGATCTCAAAAAGCAACTGCAGGCATATCGATCCATACAGGAACGTATTGCGGCAGATCCAGGTAGTGACCCGGACCTGCGATACCTTTTCCCATCGACAGAAGGTGGCGAACTCATAAGTCGATGGGACATTCAGGAGTCGCCACCTGATATCCTTGTCACCAACCAGTCGATCCTAAACGCCATTTTGGTGCGCGAAGTGGATGCCCCAATTATCTCGAAAACTCGAGACTGGCTCCAAAGTGATCCGGAGGCGCGCTTTTTTCTCGTCCTAGATGAATTGCACCTTGTCCGCGGGTCAGCGGGTGCGGAAACGGCATCTCTACTCCGCGTTTTGCTTGAAAAACTGGGCCTTAGTGACCCTGCTCATGCTCACAAACTACGTATTCTTTCCTCATCGGCCTCACTTCCTATGGATGAGAAAAATGCAGCAAGCAGCATCGACTACTTGATGAGCATGTTTGGCACTGCAGGTATCGACCCCACAGGTGATGCTGGTCGCATATGGTCGGACAGTGTCGTCACCGGATCAACTGAAGTAACCAAGCTTCCAAAATCGCAGCCCAAAGTCGAGAGCCTACGTGACTTAGCTGTAGCTCTTTCAAGCCCTGTCCTGCGTTCAAACCCACAAGCGTTGCGAGACCAAGTCATCAAATCCGTTCGTTCAATCGATGGACTTGAAAGCTTGCCGGAACGCAATGCATTGGAGCAGGCCACCATAACTGCTGCCTCAATGCTCGATTTTGCTCTGCAGGATGAAGCCGGCAAACGGGTGCCTCGTACAACGGCAGAAATTGGCAAAAAACTTTTTGGCGCAGAGGACCAACCGGCTGTGCGAGGCCTGATGGCTATCAGGGCCATTCCTGACTTTCCGCCAAGTGTGCTGCCAGACGACATTCGTCCAGCACGATTGGCCGTAGCCATTTTGCCGGGTCTCCGCATGCACTGTTTCGTCCGGAACATAGAGGGAATGTTCTCGTCGCTATCGGTGGATGAGACGGGGAACGTGCGCTGGGGAACTCCCAGTATCGAACGTGGCGAAGATTTTGAAATCAACCAGCACACTCAAAAGAAGCAACGTCTATTTGAGATGCTGTATTGTGAAGCTTGCGGGGACCTTTACCTGGGCGGCAAACGTGGTGGAGATGGTCGAGACGGGGGTGGAAAGCGGATTTCCCTCCTCCCTGCGCCTGAGGAACTTGAAAAACTGCCGGAAAGCGCAGCCTCACTCCGCTTCGAAGATGCTAGTTTTCAGGATTTTGCTCTCTTTTGGCCGAGCGATAGAACACCTCAAACCGAACTGAGTGAAGGCTCGCCGTACAAGTGGCTGCCAGCATATTTGAACCCCACCACTGGTGTCGTCTCAGAAGGTCGCGAGGTCGGCGATGTGCAAGGCCACCTTTTACATCGAAATGACAAAGGTGATTTCCATAACCGAGACCGAGGAGACAACGGCACTGCAGTCCCATATTGCTGCGCCAAGTGTGGCACCGATTATTCGGGACGATTTCGAGCTGGGAATTCTAGAAAAAGGCAGGGTCGTAAATCCCCGGTCAGAAGCTTCCGCACTGGCTTCGGAAAGACGTCGCAGCTATTGGCAACGGAACTTGTAGCTGCATTGAAGGCGCAGGGCGGCGATGGAAAGCTGGTGGCGTTCTCAGATAGCCGAGAAGACGCTGCAAACCTCGCCTTGGACGTGGAAGTTCAACATCAGCGCGATTTGCGGAGAGAGATTTTGATCTCAGCGGCGGCCCGCAAGGCGATAGAAAGCTCGTTTACCGACGCAGATGAAGCTCAGATAGGTGTTCTGAAAGAACTGATTAAAAAGCTGATTGGTGAGGACGATTTTGATGCGATCAAGGAGCCTCAAACACAACTAGCAGAATTAAAGAAGCGCCAGAACGCGGTTGGATTCACGCCCAGCATTCCCCTGTCTGAGCTCTTCGAATTCCGGAGGGGGAAGTCCGAAACCGGCGTGCGGCCGATAGTTTCCACTTTGCTCGATATCGGAGCCACTCCTGTTGAAGGGGCCGATACACGACTCAATAGAGTAAGTGGCCGCCCCTGGCACAACTTCTTCACGGGTACGGAAGCGGGGTTTGCTTGGGCTACTGAAGGTGATGAGAACTACCTCAAATTTATCGAAAAGGCCCAAGATCGGGTCTTCGATGATCAGCCGATGGAAGCTACAGACCTACTGTTCAGCAAGACCTACTTTGCACTCGAGGAAACTGGTCTTGGCTGGCCGAGCTTTTATGGACCTGGGGAGTACACGGTAGAAAAATCGGAGATGGATGCTTGGCTTCGCATTTTCTCTGACGCATATCGCGTGACGCCTAATCAGTTCCAGGAGGAAGTCAGAAAGAACTGGAACGATGGGAAGGAGATGCTTGGATCTCGTGCCAATCGTCTCAAATCGCTTCTCCAGATCCTATTTGCTGATCCTATCGTCGCAGCGGATCGAGTCCTTCAGACCATGAAGAATGAGCTCCAGCAGCGAGACAACGGCTCGATTGACCTGACGCGGCTGTATTTTCGCACCGCTGTTGCCTCCGATACTGCTTGGCGATGTGATCAATGTGCCCGCGTTCACCTGCATCGTGGCTTCGGTAAATGCACCCGTTGCGGTGAGCAGCTACCAGCATCTTCAACGATCACTGCCGGGTCGGTGGCGAACGGAAACTTTCTGGGGCGCCGCGTGCTTCGCTCAATTGAAGGGGGGGAGCCGCTGTTCCGTCTGAAATGCGAGGAACTGACCGGCCAGACCCAAGATCCCGCTACCAGACTGCAGCAATTTAAGGGAGTGTTTGTACCCGACGAGAATGAGGCGCCAGCAGCGTTTGAAAATAGACGCAAGTTTGAAACGGCTGACCTTCTGTCCGTCACCACCACGATGGAGGTTGGCGTTGACATTGGATCTTTGCAGGCCGTTTACCAGGGCAACATGCCTCCGCAACGCTTCAACTATCAGCAGCGTGTTGGACGAGCAGGCCGACGAGGGCAGGCATTCTCTGCGGTACTGACAGTGTGTCGAAGCAAAAGTCACGATATCCACTACTTCCGCAACCCACTCGAAATCACCGGGTCTGCGCCCCCTCCCCCTTTCATTACAACGGGGCTGGTGGACATCCCTTCTCGGCTGCTACGCAAATTTTGGTTAGTTGACGCTTTCGTTCATCTGCGATCGCAGCACTCCCCCCACTGGGCCGGGGACGACATGGTGCCGGCTGATATCCACGGTGAATTTCTCTACTGTCGTGACTACTTCAACCAAGATGGGGACTGGTCCACCCAGCTTCGTAACGCCCTTCAAGCCACCATTTCGCAACGAGATACATTGGCCAAGGTCCTTGGACAGGGCGCAAAATGCGACGTTGAAAAGGTCAAGGAGGCCGTTACAGTAGACCGGGTCCTAGCTGATATCGAAGCTTTGCGAGGTGAATTCCTGCATCAGACTATTGGCCTCGCAGAGGCTTTAGCAGAGCGTGGCTTGCTTCCACTCTACGGCATGCCAACTAGGTCGCGTGATCTCTATGTGGATCTGGACAGAAAAAGAAGCGGCGATGGTGAAGCCGAATGGGACTCGATCAATCGGGATCAGGACGTTGCTATTTTTGATTTCGCGCCAGGCAGCGTTCGTACTCGAGAAAAATTGCACCATCGGGCCATTGGCTTCACTGGCGTTCTGCCTGTTCCAGACTTTCGCAAAGACGACCTGCAGCTTCCGCAAAAGCCGTTTTCACACTGGTTTAAAGACGACTTTAGCTTAGCTTTCTGTGCCGCATGCGGAGTTTGGACGCGTGACTCCAGTGGACTTGGTGGCTGCCCGAAGTGTGGTGCTGACATCTCTGCCGATGCGCGTCAGTGCATCACCCCAACGGCCTACCGGACTGAGCTCAAACCTTCGGAGGAATCCCTGCCCTCGAGGATGCCGAACCGCATTACCTTGGCAAGCCTTGGGGACCCCGACACCACACGAAGCGATGGTAATCTCGAGATTAATTTCGCCGAACGGGCGGAAGTGTTCAACGTCAATCCTGGCCCAAAGTCAGACACCGGATTTGATGGTTTCAACATCCAAACCGTCACCGATGTTCATGCGAGGCCCATTTGGTTTTTCCCTGGAAAGCCGATGTTGAAACTGGAAAATCAAGGCATTGCAACGGAGATTATCGAGGAAGACCCATCGAAGTGGCGCGACGGCGGTGAAGTGCAGAACCGCTGGCTAGCTTCAACAAAAGTCACCAATTCACTGCAGATTGGGCCCGCTAAGCTAAACGCCCGGTTGCGACTGAGCGACTTGGATGTGGGACTGACAATGGATAGGCGTGATCCCTCACGTACAAGTGTTCGAGCGGCGGCGGTGTCAGCGACGGAGCTTGTCGTTCAAAGAGCGTCCTTTACGCTCGACATTGCTCCTGAGGAATTCGATGCTTTAGCACCAACGATCTTGCCGACCGACAACGGCAGCCACAGGCCATACCTTCAGTTGGCTGACGCCCTTCCGAACGGCTCAGGGTTTTGCAGACATCTCCTAGCGAGCAACTCTATGCCGGTTGCTGACCTGATCGACAGCATGCTGGACGATCCCGAGGCGTGGCCAAGGAATGCGCTGACCAAGGACGATCATTTGGCCCGGTGCGGCACGTCTTGCTACCGATGTCTCCAGCGGTACAACAATCGAAACTACCATGGTCTTTTGGACTGGAGATTGGGACTGTCCTACCTTCGCGCCATGAGGGACCCTACCCACGTGTGTGGACTTGACGGCAACTTCGCGGGCCACTTCGAATTAAGTGATTGGCGGCGCCTTGCCGATACATTTGCCGAAGAATCCCGAACCTATATCCCCGGTAACGAGGTCAAGATGGTCGGTCCGTTAGGCCTTCCTGCGTTCTCGATCGATTCAGCAAGAACGAAGTGGGCACTCATTGTTCACCCACTCTGGAGCCGCGACGGTTTGCTCGAACATTTTGGGCTTGGTCCCGAGTTTGTTCCGATGGATACCTTCGAATTGGCTCGGCGCCCACTTCAAGTCATCCAGCGAGCTCAGATGAGCTAACTCACACTCCGGTTCGTGGCGGTCTTTGATAGCCGCGATCCGGAGTGTATTCTATCGATACGAAATTCGGGGCCCATATATAACACTTACATTGCCTGTTGACTCCACTTCGCAGGTTCCGTATTTGTTCACCCATGAGAACGCTCCAGACGATAAACAATCGCGAAAACCTATGGGCGGCGCCAACCGGCAGCCGCACGGATCGCGTTGTCCTCCAGCGTTCCGAACTGCACCTCTAGCTGCAGTTTTCGGGAGGACCTCACCGGGTTACCTCCCATGTCTATCATCACCACCCAAAATGCCGGCCAAGCTGATCGAGAGCGGAAGCGCATCTCCATCACCTGCGTGCCAGTGCGTCTTGTTCATGGCCGAATAGACCATCGACTATGGGGCAAGTGCCCCCTCTTCTGAGAACCCCAATGAACATTTTCAATTACGGGCGCCCCGCTGGGTGCCCAAGAAACCGGCCAGGTTTGGCGGGCGCATAGTCGCTCGTCCATGCCTCGGCTGGAACGAGGCAGCAATGGCTGACAATGAGTAAGCATCCGGTGAGCACCGCGTGGTGAGCGTCGCCGTGGTCAG
>TARA_R110002124_G_scaffold251205_3_pt1 | contig 22759 bp, 26 predicted proteins | sample TARA_R110002124 | Tara Oceans TARA_R110002124 (sample SAMEA4397445) | marine metagenome | biome: Polar Biome; feature: [SRF] surface water layer (ENVO:00010504); material: water (ENVO:00002006), including particulate matter (ENVO:01000060) such as... | depth 5 m
AATTGCGGCTATATTGTATGATAATAAACATACTCTTATAAAATTGAAGTATCATATCTATTCCGAAATCTATTGTTACACTATAAAATTAATAGACGTTAATACTAGACTCAAAGTTTTTACTGATTTGTAATATAATTTTGAAAAATCAGTGACTTTTTCAATTAAAATATTCGATTTGAAAATAAATTTTTAACTTACAAACCTTATTAATTTTTTATTGAAATTTGACTACAATACTATTCTCAGCAATCCTGGCCTCTATATTACACGTTATTTCTGGACCAGACCATCTAGCAGCCGTAACACCTCTTGCTATTTCATCGCAGCGCAAAGGATGGAAAATAGGACTCTTTTGGGGTTTTGGGCATTTAATTGGAATGCTACTTATAGGTGTTTTATTTTTACTTTTTAAAGAAGTTATTCCCATAGAGGCAATCTCTAGTTATAGTGAACAACTTGTCGCAATTGTTTTAATTGCAGTTGGTTTGTGGGCCTTCTACCGCATTTTTAATGAAAAGAAAAAACATACGCATCCACATACGCACAGCGACGGCAGTACACATATTCACACTTATGAGAATACTAGTGAAGAGCATTCTCATAAAAAGAAAATGAAACAGAATACACTGTCCTCACTTAGCATTGGATTTTTACACGGTTTAGCTGGGGTAGCACACTTTATCTTATTGCTTCCTGTATTGGCTTTTGAAACCAAATCAGAAGGTATTCAATACATTATAGGGTTCGCAATAGGTACTGTAGCTGCAATGACCGTTTATGCATTTATACTTGGAAATATTGCAAAGTTATCTAAAAATGCAAACGACCCATTATTTTTTAAAGGCATACGGTTTGCTGGTGGTCTATTTGCTGTTGTGATTGGATTCTATTGGTTATATCTAACCTTTTAAATCACAAATTACCAATCTGTGGTTTCCAGTATCGGCTATAAATAAAGTGTCACCTTCTGTTGTAATAGAGAATGGCCAATAGATAGCACTTTTAGTTCCGTGCATATTGCCTTTAAATTCGCTACTTGTCTTAAAATCTTCTCTACCTATTAACGCTTTCGCGAAAGCGTTATTCTCACTAGGAAGTTCATCAAATTTTAAGATGCGACTATTCCCTGTATCATTTACTAAAATACCGTCCTTATAAAAGCAAGCATCATACGTCCAATTGAGTGTGTTTGCCTCTGGTGCTAATCGGAATTGATTTTGCCCACAAGCATCAAAATTATCTTGACCGATGATTATATTGGCAGGTTTTGAAAAAGCATCTTCTTTATTGTTCCAAACCAAAACACGATAGAATTGGGTGTCCGCAACTGCCATTTGACCCTTGCTATTTATTTTAACTGAATACGGCCAGATAGGTTCATCATTATTGTAATCTCTTGTTTTGAAGCTAGGTTTTCCAATGACCTTATCGGCAGCTACATAGTTTTCGGTAGGGATGTTATCGAAAAATAAGATGCGTCTATTTCCAGTATCGGCAATCCAAAGGCTTTTGCCGTCTGAAAACAATCCATATGGCCAATTAAGTGTTTGAGCACTTGGGTCGTTTCCTATGCCTTTTACATTGGGTAAATTAGTTTCAAAATTGGGTTGTCCAAGTACAACATCTGCAGGCTGTGCATTTGTAGTTGGTATAGAATGCCAGATAAGTACTCTATGATTCCAAGCATCTGCAACAATTAATTTCTCACCATCGCTCCACAACCCAGATGGGTATTGCAATGTTGTAGCTGTTACATCACCTCCAGAATTGCGTCCGCTATCTTCAACTTCTAACTGTCCTAAAATAACGTCGGGTTCTTGAAATTTTGTCGTTGGGATTGTATTCCAAATAAAGACACGATTCTGTCCTGTGTCAGATACAAAGAGTTTGTTTTTTGCAACAAAAACACCTCTAGGTGCTAAAAATGGCTTCTGCTCTGAACCTTTAAATAATCGACCGTTCTCAACTTGATTTCCTAATGTTTTAAAATCCATAGGTTAACAGATTCGAGGTAATTGCTCTCCTGGCAACATACTAACCACACGTTTACCACCTATGGCACTTTCCATAATAACTTGTCTAGGATGCTCTTCGGTTACAGTTCCTATGATTTTTGCATTCGTTCCGTTTTCATCTTTTTGAAGTGTTTCTAAAAAATCATCAGCAATAGATGCATCTACAAACGCAATGAAGAGTCCTTCATTTGCAACGTAAATTGGGTCTAAACCAAGTAACTCGCAAGCACTAGCCACTTGATTGTCTATTGGTAAATTTCTTTGAGCCATATCTATTCCTAAGTTGATGGATTGGGCTGTTTCTTTTAAAACTGTTGCTATACCGCCTCGCGTTGGGTCTGTTAATAGGTGAATATGCTCTCCAAACGTATCTAGTAATCCACTAATAGTATGATTCAGATGTATGGTGTCACTTAGAATTTCGGAATCAAATTCAAGCCCTTCTCTAACAGACATTATTGCCATCCCGTGAGATGCTATATTCCCACTAACAATAATTTTATCGCCTGCCTTTATATTTTTTGCTGAAATTTGTGCTTTAGGATGTATACTCCCGACACCAGAAGTATTGATAAATATTTTATCACCTTTTCCTTTTTCAACAACTTTAGTATCTCCAGTAACAACCAAAACGCCTGCTTCTTCACAAGCACCTTTAATAGCCACTAATATGTCCCAAAACTCCGAGACCTTTAAGCCTTCTTCTATAATAAAACTGAGGGATAAGTACTTTGGAATTGCCCCACACATAGCGAGGTCGTTAACAGTACCATTAACCGCTAATTCTCCAATATTTCCACCAGGAAAAAAAATAGGTGAGACTAAAAAGCTATCTGTTGAAAAGGCCATTTTACCTTCCATTTGAAAAATAGCACCATCGTGACGTTCATCTAAAATAGGGTTACTTAATAAATCGAAAACCCCGCTATCGAGTAATTTATTGGTAAGTACACCGCCACTACCGTGACCTAAAGTAATAACGTCAAAATCCAATTTAGGCATAGGACATTGAAGTTGCATTCGTATTTTTTTATCTTTCATCTATATTCTAAATCTTATAATTTTTGCGTTAGGGATTGTAGTGGAAAGCCCACAGCGAGGCACGAGCGAGGACTTGTAGCGTAAAGCCCGACCCTTGTGGTAACGCCCTACTACGCTTCTACCAAGCCAGAGAAGTGATAATAAGCAGCACAAGCGCCTTCACTGCTTACCATTGGTGCTCCTAATGGATTTGTAGGTTTACATTTTTTACCGAACTGAGAACATTCAAAAGGTTTCTTTAGTCCTTTCATTATTTGTCCTGAAATACAATCTGGGTTTTCTGGTGCTTCTGGAATTTCAATTTTAAATTTTCTTTTAGCATCAAAATCTGCATATTCTGGTCTTACTTGATAACCACTTTCTGGAATTTCACCAATACCACGCCATATTTGATTTTTTATTTCAAACACCTTATGAATCATTTTTTGAGCCTCAGGATTACCTTCCTCTTTTACAATTCTTGAATATTGATTTTCTACTTGGGCTTTACTTTCTTCAAGCTGTCTTAATACCATCAAAATGCCTTGTAAAACATCTAAGGGTTCAAAACCAGTTACAACAATTGGTACTTTATATTTTGCTGAAAGCAGATGGTATTCAGCATTACCCATAATTGTACATACGTGTCCTGCTGCCAAAAAACCATCAATCTTACTTTCTTCATCGTCGATAACAGCTTTAATTGCTGGTGGTACTAAAACGTGAGATGCTAATATGGAATAGTTTTTAAGTTCTTTTCGGTGCGCGTGAATTACAGAAAGTGCGTTAGCTGGTGCAGTTGTTTCAAAACCTACTGCAAAAAATACAACTTCCTTATCAGGGTTATCTTCTGCTATTCGTACTGCTTCCAGTGGAGAATATAGAATACGAATATCTGCTCCTTCTGCTTTAGCTTCGAGTAAGTTCTTTTTAGAACCTGGCACACGTAACATATCTCCAAATGAACATAGAATTACATTTTCCTCTAATGCTAAATGAATTGCCTTATCTATAATATTCAATGGTGTTACACATACAGGACATCCTGGGCCGTGAATCATTGTCACTTCTTTTGGAAGCATATCTATAATACCATTCTTAACCAAACTATGTGTTTGCCCGCCACAAACTTCCATTATTGACCAAGGTTGTGAGACTGTTTTCTTTATTTCTTCGAGATACTTTTTAGCGAGTTCTGGGTCTCGATATTCTGACATATACTTCATAACTAGCTCGTTTTAGGTAAGTATTCATCTACGTCTGTGAGTTCACCTAGCTCCCCCAATTCTTCGAGATATTTAAAGGTTTTTTGCGCTTCCTCTTCATCTACCTTACTTATGGCGACACCTACGTGAACTAAAACATAATCGCCTATGTCTGCACTAGGCAACATCTCAAGGCTAGCCTCTTTTGTAATGCCACCAAAGGACACCGTAGCCATTCGTACTGCTCCACCATATTGCAGTTCTACACTTTTTATTTTTCCTGGGATTGCTAAACACATAATCTAATCGGGTATTAATTCTTAATATTTTGAAAATACATCAATTGTCCGAATGAAATATTTTCATCATTTGCAGACAATTTACAATTTAATTTTAACTTTATTTTATGATTCTTAGAAAGCCTCGAAAGTATACTCACAAGCAAACTATTCTGAAAAACACCTCCACTACAAGCGATAGTATTTGTGTTATGCTTTCGCGAAAGCGTTATAATACTTTTTGCCATAGTATAGATGAAACTATACGCTAAACGCTCTTTACAAAAACCTTCTCTAAAGGCTTTAATTAATCTTTCAATAATCAATTTTGAAGGAATCGTATCGAACTGAATATTATGCAAAAAATCTATGTAATAACTCTTTGAATATGTCAAAGCGCAATTTTCAAGTAACATTGGAGCTTCTGCTTCAAACGAATTGATGTCTTTAATATTTAATGCGGAAGCTACTGCATCAAACAACCTTCCTACAGAAGATGTTTTCAAAACATTATTCTCTAGCATTTTTGAATATATCTTCCATTCCGTATCAGAAAATTTATCTTTAATATAATGCCTGTTATTATCATCCAAAAGACTTAATAACGCAATTCGTGGTTCTTGTGACATTTTATCATTTGCTAACCAATCGTAATAATCAAAATGACTAACACGTTCCATTGTATGGTTGTCATATATAAAAAACTCACCTCCCCAAATTGCATCGTCATCTCCATACCCTGTGCCATCCCACACTACGCCAAGTAGTTTTTCATCATAATCAAATAATTGATGCTCTCCTAATACACTTGCAAAATGAGCTTTGTGGTGTTGTATTTTGACTAATTCAGCATTATAGTTCTGTGATAATTCTTTACCAATGATGCTACTTTGGTATGCTGAATGTGCATCTATTAATATTGTTTTTGGCCTACAATTAAAGACATTTAAGTACTGTTTTATAGTTTTCTTATAGCGTTCTGAAACATCATAACTATCCAAATTACCAAAATATTGACTTACATAAATATGGTTGTTGGGTACTAGAGAAAAAGTACTTTTTAAATGCGCACCCATTGCTAGAGTATCAGCTTCAATATTGTGATTTTCCGTAAAGTAATTTGGCGCAAAGCCACGTGAACGCCTTATTATTAATTGTTTGCCATCTACTATCTTAACCACCGAATCATCTTGCTGAAATTGAATAGGCAAATTGTGATGTACTAAATAGTCCGCCACAACACCTAGTTTTTCCTGTGCTATGCCGTTTTCTGAAATTATAGGTGAACCGTGAAAATTTCCACTCGTGCATACTATTGGCTTTTTTATAATAGCCATTACTAATACTAGTAACCCAGATGATGGTAATAAAACACCTGTTTGGCTTAGGCCAGGTGCAATGGCTTGTGTCGCAATTCGTGTATTTTCAGTATTCTCAAGGATGACAATAGGAGAGACTGTGCTATTTAAACTATCATTTTCTTGTGCTGTTATTTCAAAATCCTGTTGAACACTTTCCAGTGTATCATATAAAACCGCAAAGGGCTTATTAGGGCGTTTCTTTTTTTGTCTAAGCCGCTCAACAACTTCAAAATTTGTAGCATCGCAACATAAGAGATAGCCATTAGTGTTTTTTATGGCGAGAATCTTTCCTTCTGAAATATAAGTTACTGCTTTTTCTATAATTTTCTGTTGGTCGATATCTACGCGATTACCTTCGTTGTCTACTAATTCTAATTGAATTCCACAATCTGAACAACTGTTAGTTTGAGAATGAAAACGACGATTTAATGGGTCAGTATACTCTTTCGAGCAAGCACGACACATTTCAAAATCTACAAGTGCAGTATTTCTCCTTTCAAAAGGAAACTTTGTAGTGATTGCATATCGCGGTCCACAATTTACACAGGTCGTGAAAGGATAGCCATAGCGTCTGTTAGTTGCATCATTTATTTCTTCTTTACAGTCATTACAAATTACAAAATCTGGTGTTAAAGGAATATTTATGTTTTGATTTGTGACTGAAGAAACAATACTAAAATCATTAAATTCCTCCCGGTCAATTTCCTCAAACGTAGACGTATTAATTATAGAAACTGGAGGCGGATTTTTTAATAGTGTTTTTAAAAATGAATTTGCTTTTTCTTTAGAAGTGTTCATTTTAATTATAACACCTTGTGCATCATTAGAAACAGTACCATTAATATTTAGTAGTTGCGCTAGATTAAAAACAAAAGGACGAAATCCAACACCTTGAACCCGTCCTTTTATTTGTATTTTAAATGTCTTTTCGCTCAACGATTACACTCCTTTTTTAGCATTTACTTTTTCTACTAACCAGTCGCACCAAGCCTCTATACCTTCCCCACTTGTTGAAGATATCTGTAAGACTTCTATTTCATGATTTACCTCACGAGCATCTTTGATTACCGCTTCTACGGAAAAAGGAACATAAGGCAACAGGTCTGACTTTGAAACAAGCATCATGTCGCTTGTCAAAAACATTCTTGGGTATTTTTTTGGCTTGTCATCACCTTCTGTTGTTGCCATAAGTGTTACTCTGAAATCTTCACCCAAATCAAAAGATGCAGGACAAACCAAGTTCCCTACATTTTCTATAAATAATAAGTCGATATCTTCTAGTTTGTATTCTGGTAGTACTTGATGAATCATTTGCGCTTCTAGATGACAAATACCACCAGTAACAATTTGTAGCGCCTGAATTCCTGTTTCACGTATGCGTTCTGCATCACGCTCTGTTTCTAAATCACCAACCATAACAGCCATTTTCAACTTGTCTTTTAGACGGTTGGCTGTTTCTTGCATTAAGGTCGTTTTTCCACTTCCCGCAGATGATGTAATATTAACCAGTAATGTACTTTTACTAGCCATTTCTTTTCTAATGATGTCTGCAACAAAATCATTAGCCTTTAATAAATTAATATTTGTGTTTTCACACTGTACTGTGCCGCGAGCGGCTTTAGTAGATTTATCTATACTCATTGTTCTATGATTTGATTTTTTGGAATGTCTTTTAAAAAATAATTATATGATGCCGTAAGTAATAGCACAAATAAACAAGCCGTTACACCTACAGCGACATTGTAATATGTCTCTGCTGAAAGCGAAATACGAATTAATATAGTGGCTAATACAAACGCCGAATATCTAAAAATACGATAATAATTTAGCGTGTATCGTAGCGCTATCAAAACAATAATTATATCACTAAAAATAAGAACCGTATAAAAAGTTTGAAAAGAATGTAAATAACTGCCGGTAATAATTAGAGTTTTTAAATCATTGAACCCTACTACTGCAAAAGCGACAAATAATGATAACGCCAGTAACTTTTTTAATCTTATAAACTGAATTTGGTCATCTTCTGTAGATGTTAATTTAAATCGTTTTCTCAATTTGCCAGTTATGCTTATTAGAGAGAAGATAACAATTGCGCCAAAACCGTAAACTACCATAGGAATAATTGAGTCTTGCATATGTTCCCAACTAAAATCTGTTCCTATATGGCTAAACTCCTTAAAACCATCTCTCAAAAAAATAAGAGACAGTAATTCAAATTGTTTTCCTACCGATTTTGCGACCGATTGTGGAAGCACAAAAATGAGTCCAAATAACTCAATGATTAAAAGCAGTGTGAATACTATTTCTATTGAAAAAAAGGGGTTTTCAAACTTATTTTGATAATGCCCTAGGTTAACATATTCTGATACAACCAGCGCGCTTAAAAAAGAACAAACAATAAATACCAAAACTAAAACAACACTAGTAGCATACAAGCTTTGTTTACTTTCATAAAACTGTTTGCACGTATCGAAGATTCGTTCTGTATATGTTAACGTTCTTTTTAGCATTATTCTTTAGTCATCAAATTCTACTTTATGGATTAACATTTCTTCTCCTTGTATGACATTCTTGCTTGGCTTTTGACAATTATCGCATAAAAAACGATAATTCTTTACCTCTGTGATGTGGTCACAACTTTCACATTGTATCTTAAGTTCCACCATTTCTATGTTGAATTTCACATTTTGATAAAACGGATTAGTCATATGAGACGCCTCATAAGCATTCATTAAAAGACGTGGTTCTATGTTTGAAAGTATTCCTACTTTCACATAGATAGCTTTCATTTTATTACGTTTCTCTACTTCAAACTCTTGCTCAAGAGTTCTGTATATTCCGTTTACTATGGATGTCTCGTGCATTGTTAGTTTAATATTGTTTTCAAATTCTTAAGTTGATTCAAATGTTGATTTGCTTGTTCTATAATATTTTCATCTTCCACTATTGTGGTTATAGAAGTTGCCTTTTCAAGCATTTGATGGTACTTTTCTTTTTCTGCTTTTTCATCTTCATTATGCATTAACCAATACAATTCTAATTGATTCAATAGGGTTAAAGCACGCTCAAAAGGATATTCCTTTTCTGAACGTACAGAAAGTGCATCCTCAAACAAACCAAATGCTTTATCTAAATTGTTGTGCAATTTTGCCTCTGGAAAATTCATAAGTGCAGTAGCATAATTATGGCTTGCCATTGCGTATTCGTAAGGGTATTTTTCTTTTGTGTAAAATGCTAAAACTTCTTTAAATGAAGAGGCGCAAAAGGCTGTCCAAATTGGTTTTTCTTCTGAAGATACTGGGATTTCTGAATAAATAAGTGCTAAGTTGTGGTGGATATCTGCGAACTTTTGCGGATGAGTATCACGTTTAAATACTTTTAAAGTGTCCTGAAAAGCGTTAATTGCAGGTTTATAATATTGTGGACTTCCGTTTTTAGACCAGGTATATAAAAGCGTTGCTTTACGCAACCCAGCCTCTCCTAAAAACTCTGGAATATCTGCTTCTTTAAAAGCTAGAATAGCTTTGTTTATATAATTTTTAGAGCTAATAAAATCTTCTTGAAAATTAGCAATTTCTGAAGCATCAATAAGGATTAATCCGGCATTTACTTTTAGTTCTCGTTCTTCATAAAAAGCTATACTTGCTTGCTGTAATTCTTGAATTTCTACAAGCTTATTTTTGTCGTATGGAAGCTTTAATTGCGACATTAGAGCAGTTGCTAGTAAACTACTAACAGCATTTTTAGATTCCTCTGATATGGCCTTTGGTATTGCTAGACGTAATACTTTCTCTGATTCGAGATAGGCATTGGTATCTAATAAGAAGTTTACGAAGTGCTTAATAGTGAATAATCGTAACTCATCATTAGAAGCATTAGCTAAGGCTTCTGTATATAATGCTTTAAGCGTATTAGCATCAAATCTCGAAGCTATATTTCCATATTGTTCAATGATGCAGTTATTATGCTGAGATGTTGCTTTCGCGAAAGCGTGCATCTCTTCATTAATGTCATATCCAAACTGAAGATGAGTAGCTATCAATAAATGATTATAAGATGGATTTTCTTCGGTAAGAAATTCAAATGCCTTTTGATGATTCCCTAATTTATAAAAAACCATCGCCAAAAGGTTTTCTTTAGAAAATTCTATTTCAGGAAATAAATAAGGTGGTTCTGTATCGTTCCAGTCTAGTGAAGCACTAATCCCTTTTTCAGAAACAACCAATATTTTATTTGCTTTTGGTAATTGATTTTCATCAGTTACCACATCAACAAGTTCATTCAATCTTTCAATAGACTGAATGGCTGTTTCTATTGTTTCTTTAGTATTAGTTGTTGTTAAAATTGTAAGCACTCTTATCTACTTTTTGCGTTCCTCTTTTATCTTTCGCAGCCGTTTTTTGCATATTTAGCGCATAAATTTCTGCTAATCTTTTTGACCTGTAATCTCCTACTCTCCTAACTAACAGTTGATTTGGGTCTTTTGTATTTACAAATATCAACGATACCTCCCAACGTCCCTTTATCTCTTCAATTTTGGTTCGCACTTCCGCGTCCAATAACCAAGCATCTTTCGGGTCGTTTCGTTTTGCCATCACATTGATATTTTAATGAGATTCGTTCTTTCTACGATTTCATACTCCAGTATTCTATCTGTTGTATCAAGGTCATTATCGATTAAAATCTCTCTAATTGCAAGCGTTCTATCGCCCTTTAAATTTCTAGATTTTAATAGAAACTGAGTAGGTTTGTGCATTTTCACAAACCATTGACTACTCACGGGGGTAATCAACATTTTTTTTTGCTCAACAGCATACGTTACATACGCATAATGTATGCTTCCAAATATGCTCTCAACAAGCTCTGAATTCAGATAAACGTGAGACGATTTGAGTATGACGTTATCTTGCTCACTAGACATTGATAAGCTTTAAATCTTCTAGAATATGTTGTACCACTTTGTCACCAGCTTTTTTAACTTCTTCACTAAGTACTGTATCCAACTTCGTGTTTTCTACAGCAATTAAATACACTTGAATATCTTCTGGATAATCATCTCCAAGTATCTTTTTTGAATAAGACAAGGCTTGATCCCACTTCATTCCGTGTAAAAACACCATAGGATCATCTTGAGGTGCTCTTAAAACTTCTTCTGCCGGAACTTTAAACAACGTACCTACTGGTTCATTTGAATTTACTACTGCATCTACCATTAAGATTTTGTTATGTCCTTTAAGACCAAAAAGAACCTCGAAAGCTGCAGTACCCATATCAAAAATATTTACCGCATCATTATCTCCAATAATCTTCTGTAATTCTTCAATCACGTACATTCCTACACCATCATCACTTCTCACTGGATTACCAAAGCCCATTATTGCTGTCTTCATTCTTATGCTTTCTTTTAAACTAAAAAACTTTCCCGAAGACATCCTCGGGAAAGCTTATATAAATAATTGATTTATATCTATTTATAATTTGAATCGAGATAACTCTACTCCAGATTGTTGATCGTGAGCGTGAACTGTACATACCAGACAAGAATCAAATGATCTTGCCACAATACCTACTTCTACTGGATCACTAGGGTCTTCAATATCAATACCTTCTAATGCTGCTTCAATTGGCCCTGGATTACCTTTAGCATCGTTTGGACCTACGTTCCAAGTAGTCGGTGCCATTACTTGATAGTTTTTAATTACACCATCTTTAATTTCAATCCAATGTGCCAATGCGCCACGAGCAGCTTCTGTTGCTCCAAAACCTTTACCGTCTTTTTCAACAGGTTTTGTATAGAAAGGTGCATCTAGATCAATTTCTGAAAGCCATTGTTCTATAAATTTATAAATACGAGGCGCTTCGTGAACACGAGCTAAAACCCGCGTAAAAACACTTGGCCCCATTTTCTTCATTATATCTCCAAATAAAGGGTCTTGAATTTGATGATCTTTATTATTTGGATTTGCATTCATTATGCAACGTGCTAGTGGACCAGCTTCTGCTGCGTGCCCGTCATATCTTGGTGCTTTAGACCAACTGTATTGTCCATCAAAATCTGTATGATGTAATGGTTGTGATTTTGCAGGTGTTGGTAATGGTTCATCCCACGGATGTAAACCATCTTTTTGGTCATCATACCAGGCGTGTTTCACATCTTCACTAATTTTCATATGGTCAAACTCGTGATAGTTTTCTCCATCAAAGAATCCACTTGAACTAATTAGGGCATCATTTCTACCTTCTATAGTAGGGTTATTGTATCTGTCTTTGTGTAAATATGTTCCTGTAGCTAAGAACTTCCCAACTCCTTGTCCAAATTTATCTAAACCAAATTCAATTCCCGCTCTAATGAGAAGTCCTAAATCACTATTTTTCTGTGATTCATTTTCTTCTACCCAAGCGAGCATATCATCCCAAGATTTAATCTCTAGATAACGCTCAATTGAACAACCTAACCAAACTGGCTCTAACCAGTCATTTTTAAATTGTGTCATAATAGCGTGCGCTCTCGTAATATCTTTTAAGGTAGGTGCACACATTACACCACCAGGCACCATATAACTTGAATGAGGCCATTGACCACCAAATAAAGCATAGACTTGAACTGGTAGTCCACTTGCTGTTAAACCTATTTGAAAAGTTTCACCTACGTAAGCAGACCAGCGTTTAACAACTTCTTCGTATAATGGTTGACTTGCATATTTTTTATTTGCTAAATCTGTAGCAAAAATTGCATAAAACCATCTTGGAATACTCTGGATAGTTTCAGTAGCTTGACCAATCGCTCTTAAAAGAAGTGCGTTGGGTGTTAGCTTTGTCCCCCAAGCTGTATCTAATGCAGATGAAGCACAATATAAATGTGATCCCCCGCAAATTCCACATATACGAGGTGTTACAATAAGACCCGATTGAGGATCTTTACCTTCCATTATTTTCTCGAACCCTCTAAACATTGCTGCTTGGGTATGAGCACGTGTTACTTTACCATTATCGATATATACTTTTACATCTAAATCGCCTTCAACACGTCCTACAGGTGATATATTTAATTCTTTTACTGACATTCTTGTAGTTATATTTAAAGCTTATTTAGAAGCTTCTGTTATTTTTCTATTAGTTGGCAATACTTTTTGGAAACCAGCTTCCATGTAATAAGCTAGTTTACTTCTTCCTGTTGGAACTTCTTTTGGAAATACACCTAAGTGTTTCATTGTTTTGAAGACACTTCCTTTCATTAAATCATTATGAGGAAAACCAGGTTCTGTACACCCTAAACAAGGATGGTTAGAACGTGTCTTACTCGATTGACGGTTCCAAAGAATATTATTACAACTAGCTCTAGTCATTGGTCCACGACAACCTACTTCATAGAAGAGACATCCACCGCGCGTACCAAATCCACCATCTACCTTTTGGGCAAAGTTGGTTACATTGGTACAACCATCTTGAACAAAATCTGTAAAGAATGTTTTTGGTCTGTGGTAATCATCAATTAAAACGTCTCCAATTCTTCCAACTGATATTGCTACAAGAATTTGAGTAATCCAATCTGGATGAGCTGGGCAACCAGGAATATTTATTACTGGCAAACCACCTTTAGATACGTAGTCGTGCCCAAGGAAACCGCCTTTTGTTTTTTTATGAAATTGTAACCCAGTAGATTCACTAGGATTTGGTGCCACAGCTGGAATTCCACCCCAAGTTGCACAATCTCCAATAGCGACAACGTATCCAGCTACTTCAGATAATTCTTTAATCCAATCCATCATTGGTCTATCAGCAAAATAATTCATTGTACCAGTGTTATCTGGACCTTGAATCAAAGAACCCTCATATACGAGAATGTCCATTTGAACTTTTCCTGCAAGTATATCTTTTAGTAAATCTTGTACTTGATCTCCTATTTGCAATCCAGTGGTAGGATGCCAGAGAATATTTAAACCAAAATCTGTAATTAACTCTACAACTGTTGGTTCTTCTGCATTTAAGAAAGACATAGTGTTGCCACTGCAAGCTCCTCCTTGTAACCATAAAACGTTTGCCATATTTTACTGTGTAATTAGGATTAAACGATAAATATAGGAAAAATAAAATAAAATGTTAATTTTTTTTTTATTATCCTTAGAATTACACCCAAAATATTATCAAAAAAGTGGTTTTAGATGGAAATTGATTTTTCAAAATGAATTCATTAAGAAAGTAGAATTCGCTTTTTAAGAATATTTTAAAAGAATTATTGAATTCTCAACAGCCATTTTAAATCAAATGAAGCGAAATAAAATGAATTAACTTAAAATGTAATTTTTCTGTACTTATTCTGTACTGGGTAGAAACAAAAAAGCCTCTCAGTTTCCTGAAAGGCTTGATTTATCTAGTAGCGGGAACTGGACTCGAACCAGTGACCTTCGGGTTATGAGTTTTTGACACTAGTACATTAAACAGACACAAATATACTGGTAATCAATTATATATAGTAAGTTAAATATAATTCAATATCAAATACTATCAAACAAAATCAACAAATGTTGTACCTATGTTGTACCTAAAATGATTACCTTTATCTTCTAAAAATTTTATTATGGCAACGGTAAGAGTAGTTTTAAGAAAAAAAAAGAACAAAGCTGGACTGTTTCCCATTGCAATACGAATAACTAAAGACCGTAAAAGTTCGTATCTAAATACTGGTCAATACATTGATAAAAAGTTTTGGGATGAAAGAAATCGTAACGTTCGGAAATCTCATCCCAACTCTAAAGTCCTGAATAATTTTATCACAACTAAGGTAGCGGAGGCCAACGATAAAGTTTTGAAATCTGAAATGAAACCAGAATACCAAACAGTATCAGATATTAAAAGCAAAATTGTAGAAAATAAAGGATTTGATTTTTTTACAGTTGCCGATATGCATCTTCAAAATCTAAAGAACAGAAACAAGCATCATCAATATGATACTGAGTTTGGTCGTTTAAAAAAATTCAAAGAATTTTTAGGTGAAAATTCCCTTCCCTTTATTAAGCTTAATGCTACGTTACTTAAAAAATTTGAAACTTATTTATTACATAATAAAAAACTTTCACCTAGAACCGTCGTAAATTATCTGATCCTCATAAGAACCATTTATAACTTAGCTATTTCGGAATCTATTACAGATAGAGGCTTATATCCTTTTGGTAAAGGTAAGATGACTATTAGAATTCCCGAATCTCAAAAAATTGGCTTTACTACGGATGAAATACAAAAGCTCGAAAATGCTCAAGGTATAACGGATGCCCAACAAAAGGCAATTCATATTTGGCTTATCAGTTTTTATTTTGCTGGTATTCGCGTAGGCGATGTATTAAAATTAAAGTGGTCAGACTTCAATGATGGTCGACTATTATATAGGATGAATAAAAACAGTAAACTCGTTTCTCTGAAAGTTCCTGAAAAAGCCATTGAAATATTTAACTTTTATAAAGATGAGTTGACAAACGATGAGCTTGTATTTCCTCAATTAAAAGAGACTAATCTTAATGACACAGAAGAAGTATCAAAAAGAACTCAATCAATAACGAGGAATTTAAATAGAAGACTTAAAATTGCTGTAAAGTATTTGGGAATAAAGAAAAACATCAGTATGCATATCGCTAGGCATAGCTTTGGAAATATCTCTGGGGATAAAATTCCGATTCAAATGTTGCAAAAGCTATACCGCCATTCGTCAGTTACAACCACGATACGCTACCAAGCCAATTTTATACATAAAGATACCGATGATGCGTTGGATAGTGTCGTGAATTTTTAGTATAATTTATCTTAAAACACATCCTATTTTCATAAAATGACTAATCCCAAAAGTAAAAAAATCCGCAATAACTGTAATTATCAAGAATAAATATTCACTAACGAGATTAATTAGTCTGGTGTATTTGAGAATGCTCCTAACTTTTAAAATTATATATGTAAATAAAAAAGACTTACTCAATATTGAAAACAACAAATCAAGAACAGGAATTTTCAAAACGTGTTCAGGAATCACAAGGCATTATCCACAAAGTAAGCAGGATGTATTGTGATAATGAAGAACACCGGAAAGACTTGTTTCAAGAAATATTGATACAGTTATGGAAATCATACCCATCCTTTAGAGGGGATTCTAAATTTTCTACGTGGATGTACCGTGTTGCAATTAATGTTGCCATTCAGGATTTTAGAAAAGCAAAAAAGAAACGGCAGCTTTTTTTCCAGACCAATCAATTTCAAGATACTTCAGAAGAAAAACGTTCGGAATTTCAGGATGAAAAACTGAAACTAATGCATACCGCTATTGCAAATCTCAACAAAGTTGAAAAGGCAATTATAATGTTGCATTTAGACGAAAAAAGTAACGAAGAAATCGCAGAAATCGTAGGTATTACACAAAACTATGTCCGCGTAAAGATGAACAGGATAAAAACAAAATTGTCAAAAATCGTTAAAACGAATTAAAATGGAACTATTGGAATTAAAATCAGTCTGGAACGCGGTTGTTGGTGAAACAATCTCGAAAGACAATGTCGATGAGTTTGTTGTGGAAAAATCCCTTAAAAGTGATTCGAAATCCGTATTGACTAAAATAAAAAGAGTAATGTATCTGAAGTTTTCTATAGGGATACTTTCTTTAACTCTGTCTAGTGTAATGCTAGTTGGCACTTTTATAGAACCTACGAAATTCTCATTCTACGAAAGAATTTTTGACCTTATTGATAATCAGGTTTTCTTGGCAACCATAATTGTTTTTATGTCTGCAATGCTTTCATGGAATTTCAAGGCTTTCCGTGAGATTAAACGTTTTCAAACAAAGGCTGCGACTATTAAGGAATCCCTCAACAAGTTTATTGGCATAATGCAAAGGACGATAAAGCTCAATGTCTATTCCGGTGCCGTATTCAATTCCATCGCATTGGGCTGGATTTTTTATCTCGTGAACAATAAGAAAGGTTTTGTTGAAGGCACACTTCAAACGACACTCATAGTCATAATGGTCACTATTCTTGGTGCAGTTCTTTTCTACTACTTATCACGCTATGAACAAAAGGTCAAATTTGGCAACTATTTGAACCAATTGAAATCCAATCTGGAAGAGTTGAAAGAGAACGATTAAAACTGAGGTTCACAACAGGTAATTCAGGTTTTGTACCTTACAATGAAGTAAACAAATAGTTATGATAGGCTTTTTAAGAAAAATGAGGAGAAATTTACTTTCCCAAAACAAATTGGGGAAATATCTTTTGTATGCCATTGGAGAGGTAATACTAGTAGTTATTGGAATATTGATTGCCGTTCAAATTAATAACTTAAATGAAGATAAAAAATTAAAGAATCAGCTCGAAACATACAAGATAAGTTTGAAGCAAGAATTAAATGAGGACCTGGAAGCTCTGAACGAATTGAAAAGTTCGCTTTCAAAAAAACGTAGTTCAATACTTGAATATGTAGGTTATTATAATTCAGAGAATCCCAATATTAAAATATTAACAGAAAAACTTGATGGTGTCAACTCTTCCAAAGATGTCTTTTACAGTAATACCTACACCATAGAAGATTTGATAACCACTGGAAATCTTTCATTGTTCTCTAAAGAAATAAAGACTGCCATATTGAAACTTAAAAATATTCAGGAAAGGTATTCTTTTCATGAGACCCAAACCATTGCGAATATAATTCAATATGACCTAGAGCTAAAGAAACATACGGATTTACTATTTATGAACGGGTATTCCAGGAAAGAGCATATAGATGTTGCAAATTGGAAAAATGATTTGAATTCAACACAATTTAGAATCATTAATAATACATTGGCCGAAAGTTTGAAATTGTATGAATTTCAAAAAAGTATTTACGAGGATATTCAGCGAGAAACGGAAGACCTTTTGGAAAACTTAAACAAGTATTAAACTAGGGCTATTCAAAGACTTGTTGTTCAATCATATTGATGTAAATGAATATTCGAAACGCAAACCATAGAGACAGAAACAAAATCATTCGATTGGTAAAAACCATATTGAAAGAATTCGAGTTCGAGTGTTGCCCATATACCTCGGAATCAGATTTACATAATCTGAATGGAGAGTACTTTGAAAATGATGGGGCATTCCCCATAGCGGAAGATGATTCAAATCAATTGATTGCCACTGGTGCATTAAAGAGAATCGATGTAGGCTATTTTAAAATTAGGAAAATGTATGTTGATAAAGCATATCGCGGAAAGGGATATGGAAAAGAAATTTTGATTAGTTTGCTTGAAGTTACGCGGAAAAAGGGTTCAACAACCATAGTTCTTGAAACGTGTGACGTGATGGTTGCTGCTAAAAATCTTTATAAGAGTTTTGGCTTTAAAGTTACCGACCAAAAGCCTTCTTCACCAAGATGTGATATAACAATGATTAAGGAAATTGATAATGTTTAAACCTAGTAATAAAAACGTAATAGCACTAATTCTTATTTTAATGGCTACGAATATCTTCTCGCAAACCCCAAAGAAAACCGAATCTGTTTTAGTAAACGGTAAGAACATTTATTACGAGATTTATGGTAAGGGTAAACCTTTATTTTTTTTACATGGTTACACTCAATCTTCTAAATCATGGAAGTCTTATGTTACGCATTTTGATAAAGAATATGAAGTATACCTAGTCGATTTAACAGGTCATGGGAAATCGGAAGCTTTTAAAGAGAATCTATCCATAAGGTCGGTGGCTAAGGATATCAATTCCCTAATTGAATATTTAAAATTAGATAAGATTCAGGCAATTGGATTCAGTTTTGGCGGAGACATACTTTTTCAGCTTGCACTTATAAATCCATCTTTGATTGAATCGATGATTACAATCGGTGCTGTTGGAACATGGACAATCGATGATTTCCCTGAGTACCTGAAAGCTTTTACATTTGAAAATAGAGCTAATTTTCCGTGGTTATTGACTGAACATGATACAGATAACAAGATAAAAGCCTTGATGGAACAATTTAAAAATTATAAAGTCAGGCTCAGTGATGAAGAATTGCAAAGTATAAAACCTGAAGTGCTGGTTATGATAGGCGATGATGATGAAGGTATGGATTTTATAGAAATAGCTCGGGTCAAGAAAAATCTACCTAAATCCGATATTTGGGTATTGCCAAACATATCTCATGGAGCTCACGAAGGTGAAACCAAGGGTGAGTTTCTAATTAAATCAATAGCATTTCTTTCTAAGGAAAAATGATAGCATAACTTATTTAAAAAAAAATATTGACGATTATTCCTGTGAAACCTCACTTTTTAAGACAAATTATATCAAAGAGTCCAGTAATTTTCAAAATAAAATTTTAAAAGTGTAATTCTGAATGACAAATTGTAACCTACTAGGTGAACAATAATAAAATTCAGATGAAAACAAAAACACGATTCAAAGATTATAAGGCAGTCCAAAAAGTAGGAGCTCTACTTATGCTTTTAGGGGCAGCACTTATAGTAGTAAAAATTTCAGGACTACTACCACTGGGGCATTTTATAGAAGAAGACCTTCCTAACTATTTGTTTCTCGCTGGTGCTTTATTAATGTCCATTCCATTTCTTATAAAAAAACTAAAAGGCAAAAACTCAAAAACGGTATCGATTCTGATATTAGCTCTTAGTGTAAGTATGGGTGTCGTAGCGCAAGATTATTCTAAACAAATGGATGCATTCAAGCAAAGTTTTGCTGAAAAATCCGTTAATCCATTGAATCCATACGTTAGTCCAGAATTAAAATTCGGTCCTATACCAGTGGCAAATACGCCTGCTATATTAGCCAATATTGTTGCCAATCTTCCAAAGTTGAATTCCATATCAATTATTGAAAGTGTTAAAGGAATGGCAAAGGTGAAGTACGATTTCGTTGGCTTAGGGGTTCGCGAATCCGATGTCTATTTTGATGAGAGTGGCAAGTTTACACGTATTGAGCTTATCGAAAACCTGATTAAACAGGAAATGGAAGCACAGAAAAAGTTGCAACAAAGCGTGCAACTTCCTAATCCTGGAGATCTAGGACAGAAATATCAACCTAAAAAAATTGAATTCAATACGGCAGATGGTCTTACCATAAATGGAAATTTATATGAAATGGGTAAAGACAAGCCTATCGTATTACTTTGCCACCAAGCAGGGTACAATCGTATCGAATATGCTGATATAGCACCAAAACTTAATGAGATGGGCTACAATTGCCTAGCTATAGATTTGCGTTCGGGTGGTGACTTTGCCGGAAAGCCAAACAATTCGTCTAAAAGAGCAAAAGAAAAGGGAATAAGAAATGAAATGATTGATGCACAACAGGACATTAAGGCTGCTATCGAATTCCTTAATGATAAATATAAACAAGATGTAATTGTTTGGGGAAGCTCTTATTCCTCAAGCTTGGCATTACTTGAAGGTGTTTCCAACGATAAAGTAAAAGCTATAATAGCTTTTAGTCCGGGCGACTATTTTGGTGACGCTGCACCTTCTTTGAGTACTGCTTTTGCGAAAGCGGATAAGCCATTCTTGGTGACATCATCCAAAGATGAATCTCAAGCACTGACTGCATTGATTGGAAATGTGAAATTAAACGATAAGCAATCACAGTTTATACCAAAATCAGAAGGATTTCATGGTTCAAGAGCATTGTGGACAGGTCAAAAAGGTGCTGACGAATATTGGAATGCTGTTATTGCATTTCTTAAGGAAATCAACTAAAAATATTTTGATTTAATGAGTTATATACCTTCTGATGGTTTTTCATACTATTTTGGCCTCGTAGGAAATATGAGCTGTCAAGAACTTTTTTCTTCTACATCCACATTTGAATTCTTGGAATCAATAGACGAGAAAAAAGCGGCTTACCGTTATGCACGCGGTAAGTGGAATCTCAAACAGATAGTAGGGCATATTACCGACCACGAGAGGATAAAGATGTCGCGTGCGCATCTTCTCAGTAGAAACGAAACCGTACCGTTATGGGGCTATGACCAAAATGCCCTAGTTGAAAACAGTCGTTTTGATGAGTTGCCATTTAACCATTTAGTCAATGATTTTGAAAGTACAAGGAAGGCGAGCATAAGTTTTATAGAAGGCTTATCAAAGAACCAACTTAAAATAAAAGGAATGGCCAATGAATATGAAATAACCTTAGAAGACTTTCTTAAGTCAATTATCGGGCACGAAATACATCACGTAAATATTATCAAAGAGAAATACCTTTAAAAAATGAAAACTATATCTTGGAATTTATTAAAAGAGAGAATAAAGAAACGCAAAGGATGGGTTGCGTTAGGCAACACACTTATTATTTCAGGCTTCCTGAGCTTTACTAATCATCCTGATTGGGGAATTTGGTGTTCGGCTATTGGCTTTATAATAACGGGCGTTAGCCTATTAAAAAAGTAAGATTATGAAAAATCATATAATTAAATTCTCAGTATTGCTATCTGTAATATTTTTAAGTGCCTGTAAAACTGAGAACTCGAATGCAAAAGAAAATGATTCTTTGACCATAGAAAACCCATATCTTGGTCAAAAACCACCAGGATTAACTCCTATACCATTTGCTCCAGGTCTTGTGTCTACAGAAATTTATGAATACGATGGTGCATTTACCCCAGATATGAAGGCGTTTTATTTTATTAGAAGAGGAGAAGAAAATAAAAAATCAGCTTTTTACGAATACAAATACAATGAAATTAATGGGATGTGGGAGAAATCAGAAGTAGCATCTCCATGGATAGGACGACCAGTAATAGCTCCAGACGGTGAAACCATGCATTTAGGTGATAAATATCTAAAAAGAACGGAATCTGGATGGTCCGAATTACAAAATCTTGAACCTCCTACTGTAAGTAATGATTCTATGTATATTATGCGTCTTTCATCATCTGCAAATGGTACGTATTATTTTGACACCTATAAAGAGAATGATACAAGTTTTCCAATTCGCTATTCACGTTTGATAGATGGAAAGCATGAAGAACCTATAGCTTTGCCCAAAGCAATAAACACAGGAACTTTTTTAAGCCATCCTTTTATAGCTCCAGATGAATCGTATTTATTATTTGATGCTGAAAGGGAAGATGGTTTTGGTGAATCTGATATTTATATCAGTTTCAAACAAAAAGATGGCACTTGGGGTAATGGAATTAATTTGGGGGATAAAATAAACACTAACGCTTGGGAAGCTTCTGCAAGTATAACGCCAGATGGTACACACCTTTTCTTTAATAGAAATATGGGGTCAGACAAGTACGAGAATGTAGACATATTTTGGGTAGATGCTCAGGTTATAGAACAACTCAGACCAAGACAATAAAAATACAAATACCAAATTAAGAAATGAAAAACCACATAATTAAATTCTCAGTACTGGTATCTGTACTATTTTTAAGTGCTTGTAAAACTGAAAAATCTAACACGAAAGAAAATGATTCTTCAACGAAAGAAAGTCTCTATTTTGGACAAAAACCACCTGGCTTAATTCCAGAAGTTTTCGCTCCTGGTATCGTTTCAATTGATGGAAGGTTTGAAGGCACTGTTTCGTTTTCATCGGAATTGACCGCAATGTATTTTGCAGCTGATAACAAAGATGAAGAAACACATATCTATTTCTCAAAGCTAGAAGGTAATAATTGGACTCCCATAAAAAGAGTGGATTTTACTAATGGGAAGAAAAATGAAGAAATGCATCCATTTGTTAGCCCAGATGATAAAAGGATTTATTTCACAGCTATGGACTCTGCTTTTGCAGATGAGAAAATTTGGTATGTAAACCGTTTAGGGGATTCCTGGAGTGATGCAATTATGCTTGATTCACCTATAAATGACGACCTGGTGTTTTTTCCTAATCAGGCTAAAAACGGTGACCTTT
>TARA_R110002124_G_scaffold63350_19_pt1 | contig 22697 bp, 20 predicted proteins | sample TARA_R110002124 | Tara Oceans TARA_R110002124 (sample SAMEA4397445) | marine metagenome | biome: Polar Biome; feature: [SRF] surface water layer (ENVO:00010504); material: water (ENVO:00002006), including particulate matter (ENVO:01000060) such as... | depth 5 m
CGCATCTGGGACAAATATCTGAACGAGGAAGACAAGGCCGTGTTTGCGGCATCCGGCTTCGGCTCGATGGCCGATTGGGGCAAGCGACCGGCCTTGCTGGTCATCGACGTCAACTACGCCTTCTGCGACGAGAAGCCGACCCCGATCCTGGAGAGCATCAAGAAGTGGCGCACTTCCTGCGGCGAATATGCCTGGGAGGCGATGCCGGTGCTGGAAAAGCTTATCGACACCTGCCACGGCAAGGGCATTCCGGTGATCTATACGACGGGCACGCAGCGCGCCGACCACTGGGACGCCGGCTCCTGGGCCTGGAAGAGTTCGCGCCGCAAGGAAGAGGCGTTCGCCGCGGCGCCCTTGCTCACCAGCGATGGTCAGGATGGCAATGAGATCGTGGCCGAGATCGCACCCGGACCGCGCGACATCGTCATTCGCAAGCAGAAGCCCTCTGGCTTTGCCGGGACGCCGCTGGTGTCCTACCTGCAGCTGCTCGGCTGCGACAGCGTCATCGTTACCGGCACCACCACCTCGGGCTGTGTCAGGGCGACCGTGCTGGACGCCTTCTCGCTGAACTACCGCGTCACGGTTGTCGAGGATGGCTGCTTTGACCGGGCGCAGGCCAACCACGCCATCAATCTGTGCGACATGCACGCCAAATACGCCAACGTGATGCCGTCCGCCGAGGTGATCGAGCACCTCAACGGCCTCAGCCAGGGCATGTATGATCTGCCCTCGGGCGCCGGCATGGAACGCGTCGCCGCCGCCGAGTAATCCTCCCGGCTCCGTGCCGCCGCTGCGGTGGCGCGGAGTTTTTCGCTCTTGTGCAGGGATTCTCCCTGGGGTGCGTCGTCGCCGGAAGGCTTGCCGCGGGGCCGGGCGCTGAAACGCGCATGGCGAATGCGCCTGCCGACTGGCCGAGCCGAGGATCGCCATCCGGAACGGATGATCATTGTGGCCGACGCTATCGATACGCCTGCGGGCACCGCGCGAGACCCGGGCCGTTCGCCGCCCGGCGGCCCAGGCTACCGGAAACGCTGCGTGAACTGGATTTTCACATAACCGTCGCTCGTCTGCAGGCTGCCGCGTCGGGGTGATGGGGCAGCACTGCACGCCAGCTCGGGCGGGACAAGATGGATGGGTTTGGAGGCGGGCGCGCAGGGCACCTGCCGGGCCCGCCCGGGGCTTGCCGGCACCACAAGCCCATGTTTTTCTGCCCGTCACACCACAGGCGGAGGACAAGACCATGGATCAGGTGACCGGCGGCTGCCGCTGTGGCGCGGTGCGACTCGTGGCGCATGGCCAACCCGACCGCGTCGGCATCTGCCATTGCCTGGATTGCCGCAAGGCCCACGGCGCGCTGTTCTACGCCGCCGCCATTTTCAGCCAAGACGCGGTGACGAGCACTGGTGAAACCCGCGCCTACAAGGACCGACACTTCTGCCCCCATTGCGGCTCCCCGGTCTTTGCCCGCTGGGAGAGCGAAGTGGAAGTCCACCTCGGCACGCTGGACGCGCCCGACCAGTTTACCCCGACCTATGAATGCTGGACGGCAAGGCGGGAAAAGTGGCTGCCGGAATTTGCGGGGATGAAGGGGTATGTGGGGGATCGGGAGGGGTAGGGGGTCACCGAAGCCATCCCCAACCCTGATGTCATCCCCGCGAAAGCGGGGATCCATCCCGAGATCGGACCACAGTCGCAAGGCGGCCGCGCTTGTTGTGCGATCTCCCTCGGGGCGCGATCTCGGGATGGGTCCCGGCTCAAGGCCGGGATGACACCGTGGGTGGGGCATTACTGCTCAAAATCACCTCCTCACCAGCCGTCACCCTCGGGCTTGACCCCAGGGCGTTACACTTCAAGATGCGGGCATGGGCGGATTTGTCTACATTCTTGCCAATATGCGGCGGGGACGGACCTATATCGGGGTCACCAATGACCTGGTGCGGCGCGTATATGAGCATCGCCAGGGGCTGGCCGATGGCCATACCAAGCGTAACAACATCAAGCGGCTCGTGTATTTTGAAGAACATGCGGCGATCGATGCCGCCATTCAGCGCGAGACGTCGCTCAAACGCTGGTATCAGCAGTGGAAATGGGCGCTCATTGAACAGAACAACCCTGACTGGCGAGATTTATGGGACGAGATCGTCCATTAAGTGCAGAGCCCTCGGGTCAAGCCCGAGGGTGACGCACGGTGGGGGAAGGCGGCTCCGGCGACGCGGCCCGAGAACAGATGTGCTAGAAGCGGGGCGGTAGAAAACCATCCCTTTGGCGTTCTGCCGCGCGCCAAAGCTTGCGACGGACATCGACAGGCTCGAGATGCTGATACTTGCCACCCGAGAACTTTGGCCAGTCCAGCGCCAGGCCACAGCGGACCAATTCGGCCGCCAGATCCTTCCCGTCGGGCAAGTAGCAATCCGCCACGAGGCGGTCGTAGGACAGTTCGGGAAGAATTTGCGCCGTGATTGTCTGGCCCTTGCACATCTGCACCAGCGCCCATTTTGAGCGTTGACCCCACGGATGGTCGAGTTCCGGCACATCGATGCCGGCCAGCCGGATGCGTTGCTTGTTGATGACGATGGTGTCGCCATCGATGACCCAGCACTGGCCGCGCAACATCATTTCTGTTTGCGGCGGGCGACGCTGAAACGGCACCACCTCGCTCGGATATCGCCGGGTGGCACGGATGCGCGGGCGACGGCGTCTGAACAAGCGGACGAGCATCCAGAATAGTCGCATGTTTCCCCCAGCACCCGCCTATCACGGGAAAGTAGCGCATGCAGCTAAAGTGATACCATCGTCAAATTTTAGCATTGAGGCGGAATGCTGCGGCCGCTGACAGCGGGCACGCTGGTTTATTCGGCGCGGGAGTCCTGCCGGACCAAGTCACCCCAACCTATGAATGCTGGAGCGTCAGACTGTATGGCAAACTTGAAGGACCCGGGGTTAACCGGGTCCTCATATCGTTCACAGCGTCAAAATAGTTGATTGACGGTGTCGCCAGCGCTCTGGTTTGCCTTTGGGCGCCAAATTTCGTTCGTTAAATCAACGGACTAAGTTTCTGCTTTGCCTCAGTCTGGCAGACAAACACGCAACAGTTCGCCTCACTTGGAAAATTGAAGGCAACAGTTCGCCTCAACTCACATTGGCGGCGGCACGGGCTTCTCTTCATCGGCAGATTAAGGAGGACCAAGGCTGGTGGGGGCGGGTAAGGTGCCTGTCTGACGAGCGCAGTGTCCGAAGTGGCCGACCACCCGGAGTTGCCCAGGAAAGCAATGGCGCTTTAGGCTTTTGTAAAGTCGACTCGTCCATTCGGTGCGCCCCAAAATCCTGGACGCGAGACGCCGATGCTAAAAGCCGCCCTGACCTCTAGAATGATCTCCGACTTTTGCCGCGTACGCTTGCTGAATGTGCTCGAGGAAAGCGAACGGAATGCGGTGTGCCAGTACCTAACCGATCTCCTCGAACTCCTCACGTTTCCTCCTTATCGCGGCAAATGGATCGACTGGGCTCAGGTCGCCATCGCTGCCGGGATTGAGAAGGAGCTGTTGCAGGCGGCCCGTCATAGGCTCCAGCCGGTGTTCGATGCCGTGTCCCGCACGGTTGCCATGCAAGACAGCGTTCCCGCCCGGAGAACTCCACCAGACGTCGTGTTGTCAGCCGCTCCGGCCCGAATTGTATGTTCGCGCCGGACCTCGTCGTCGTCGGCAGAGGCACCGATGCCGCGCAAGAGAGGGCCAAAGCCCGAGGTGATCGTTGAATATCCCGAACCACTGTGGACCGAGTGGGAGGAGCCGGAGAACCTGTCCGAGGCCCTCAACCTCCACATGCGGCGCCACGGTGATAGTGTGCGCCACTTGTTCCTCGCGCTAGATGCGAGTGGCGATGCCCAGGACCAGCGAACCCTGATGAAGTGGTGCACCGGCCAGCTGGCGCCGCGCACGGTGCAGAGCCTCGCCGTCCTGGCAAAGGTAGAGCGCCGCTACCGCCTTCCCGAAGGCTACTTCAAATCCAAGATGCCGAACCGCGGGCGGGCGACGTACGGCCATGGCCTCGAGGGTATCGCGGCCCATGAGCGGCGGCGCCTGGCGTGGCACCTGCCCGATGACTTCCTCAGCCGATCGAAAGCGGAGCAGGACGAGATTCTGGCCTGGGTGCGCCGCGTCATCATCACCGGCTCCACGGATTACCGCCGCTACCAGGCCGAAGCCATGAAGCAGAAATATGCCGTGCGGTTCACCGCCTTCCTGGCGCGTAAGCGAAAGCCGGCCACCGCCAACGACAATCGGGATATCGACCTCGACGATCTGAATGCCGAACTGGAGTCGGCCGTGGTCGATGCCCCGGCGGCGCTGGACCGCGAAATGCACGAGCTGCTGCGTTTCAAGACGGCGACGCTGACCGCCTTCGGTTTCCAACGTAACGGCGTCTGGAACGAGGAGACCGCATCGCAAAAGGTCGAGCACCTCAGCCTCATGTTCGGCTCCCTGGCATCGGATCCCCGGAGCACGGTCAAGGGATGCGGCGTACCGCTGGATAGCCTGCCCGGCACCGGATCAAGGAGATCCAGCGAGTCGCCCGCATCCACCGCGATCCGTTCGAGCCGATCCTGCCGGTGCTCGAGTCCGACAGCCCGGTCGGCGAATACCGCAAGATCACCGAGGAGATCGTGCGCCTGATGCCGGATGAGCGCCGGTATCCGCGCGCGGCCGCGGAGGCCGTCAGGTCGTTTCTGCTGCTACGCCTAGGGATGCATCTCGGGCTACGTCAGCGGAATCTGCGCGAGTTGCTGGTGTGCCCCAACGCTCCCCCCACAAATGGAGATTCTATGGGGAGCGTCACACATCACAGCGCCCATCAGAGAGACGCAATGGCAGTCGTCGTCCCTCAACTGTAGCACTCCGAGCACGTCCCGATTTTGCCCAGTGCCCCCTGGTTGTCCCTAACCGAAGGAGGTGAGGCAAACTTTGCCTCACCTTTCGGCGTCTGATGCCAGGAATCTGGTCAAACTTTGTGGGCGGCGACAGACGGCTACTTATGGCCGGTGACCTCAGCTACACCCAGTCGTCGTCCCACAAGTATCGCACTTCAGACACGTGCCGTTCCGCACCATGGTAAAGTTATGGCACTCGGTACACTGGTCGCCCGTATAACCCTTCATCTGGGCTTCGGCGCGCAGCAGGCCAGAGTCCTTGCTCGGTGGCGGGCTCGGGATCGGGCTGAGCTCTGCCGCCGGGAAGGTGGCGGGGGACAGTTGCGTGTCCTGCTTGAGGGCAGTTGCGGCCTTGAGCGCGGTGACGGTCGAGGTCTGCATGGCCTGCACAGGATTATACTGGTGATCGCCTGAAACGATCATCAGGGACTTGTTGGTGACGCGGCCGCGGGTCATGCCGCGCGAGACGAACTTGTCGGCCTGCAGGGGCGCAGCAGCGCCGGCCGCCGGACGGCCACCGGCCTTGTCCTCGTCGGCCCCATGACCCAGCGAGGTAGGGCTCTCGGGATTGACATGGGCCAGGTCGTCACGGTCGAGATAGCTGACGGCCAGTTCGCGGAACACATAGTCGAGGATCGACGTGGCGTTCTTGATCCGGTCATTGCCCATCACCATGCCGGCGGGCTCGAAGCGGGTGAAGGTGAAGGCCTCCACATATTCGTCCAGCGGCACGCCATATTGCAGGCCAATCGAGATGGCGATGGCGAAATTGTTCATCATCGCGCGGAAGGCGGCGCCTTCCTTGTGCATGTCGATGAAGATCTCGCCGATGCGGCCATCGGCATATTCGCCGGTGTGCACATAGACCTTGTGGCCACCGACCACGGCCTTCTGGGTATAGCCCTTGCGGCGGTCCGGCATCTTCTCGCGGCTGCGGACCTCCACTTCACGCTCGACAATGCGCTCGACGATCTTTTCGGCAATGTGCGGCACGCGGGCAGACGCCGACATGGCGGCCAGCTCCTCGGCTGCATCCTCTTCTTCGTCGTCGGCCGCGGCCAGCACCGAAGAATTGAGCGGCTGGCTGAGCTTGGAGCCATCGCGATAAAGCGCATTGGCCTTGAGCGCCAGGCGCCAGCTGAGCATATAGGCCTGCTTGGCGTCTTCGACGGTCGCGTCATTGGGCATGTTGATGGTTTTGGAAATCGCGCCCGAGATGAAGGGCTGCGCGGCAGCCATCATCAGGATGTGCGATTCAATCGAGAGCGAGCGCTTGCCGATCTTGCCGCAGGGAGCGGCGCAATCGAACACCGGCAGATGCTCGGGCTTGAGGTGCGGGGCGCCTTCGAGCGTCATCGCGCCACAGACGTGGATATTGGCGGCCTCGATGTCCTTCTTGGAAAAGCCCAGGAAGGGCAGCACTTCGAAGGTGAAGTCGTTGAGCTGCTCGTCGGTGACGCCCAGGCTCTTGAGGAAATCCGCGCCCAGCGTCCACTGGTTGAAGATGAACTTGATATCGAAGGCCGAGGCGGTCGCGGCGTTGAGCGCAGCGATCTTCTCGTCGGTAAAGCCCTTGGCCTTGAGCGTGGTCGGATTGACGCCCGGTGCCTGGTTGAGATTGCCATGGCCGACCGCATAGGCCTCCATTTCGGCAATGTCGGATTCCGAATAGCCCAGCGTGCGCAGGGCAGGGGGAACCGCCCGGTTGATGATCTTGAAGTAGCCGCCGCCGGCCAGCTTCTTGAACTTGACCAGGGCGAAATCGGGCTCGATGCCGGTGGTGTCGCAATCCATCACCAGGCCGATCGTGCCGGTAGGGGCGATAACCGAAACCTGAGCGTTACGGAAGCCGTGCTTTTCGCCCAGCGCCAGGGCATTGTCCCAGGCCAGCTTGGCGCGTTCGCTCAGCGCGCTGTCGATCAGCGATGCGTGGTCGAGCGGCACCGGGTTGATCGAAAGGTTTTCGTAGCCCTCGGCATTGCCATGGGCAGCATTGCGGTGATTGCGGATGACGCGCAGCATGTGCTTGGCATTGCGCTTGTAATCCTTGAACGGGCCCAGCTCCTTGGCCATTTCAGCCGAAGTCGCATAGGAAACGCCGGTCATGATGGCGGTGACGGCACCGGCAATGGCGCGGCCTTCCTTGGAGTCATAGGGAATGCCCGAGGTCATCAGGAAACCGCCGATATTGGCGTAGCCGATGCCCAGCGTGCGGTATTCGAACGAGCGCTCGGCAATCGCCTTGGACGGGAACTGCGCCATCATCACCGAGATTTCGAGCACGATGGTCCACAGGCGCACCGTATGCTCATAGGACGCGGTGTCGAACGAGCCATCGGCATTACGATAGGGCAGCAGGTTCACTGAGGCCAGATTGCAGGCGGTGTCGTCGAGGAACATATATTCCGAGCACGGGTTCGACGCATTGATCGGACCGGCTTCGGGCGAGGTGTGCCACTCGTTGATGGTGGTGTGATACTGGATCCCCGGATCAGCCGATGCCCAGGCGGCATAGCCCACCTGTTCCCACAGATCGCGGGCCTTGAGAGTCTTGGTGACCTTGCCCGACTGGCGGGCCTTGAGGTCCCAATCGCCGTCGCCTTCAACGGCGCGCAGGAAATCATCGGTGACGCGCACCGAGTTGTTCGAATTCTGGCCGGAAACGGTCAGATAGGCTTCGCTGTCCCAATCGGTATCGTAGACCGGGAATTCGATGTCCTTGTAGCCCTGCTTGGCGAACTGGATGACGCGGAAGATGTAGTTCTCCGGCACCAGCGCCTTCTTGGCGGCGCGCACTTCGCGCTTGAGCGCTGGGTTCATGGAGACGTCAAAGCAGTCGTCGCCGCTGCCTTCGCAGTTGACGGCGGCCTTCATGATGGCCTTGAGGTGCTTGGAGACCACCTTGGAGCCGGTCACCAGCGCCGCGACCTTCTGCTCTTCCTTGACCTTCCAGTTGATATATTCCTCGACATCGGGGTGATCGATATCGAGCACCACCATCTTGGCGGCGCGACGGGTGGTGCCACCCGACTTGATGGCGCCCGCCGCGCGGTCGCCGATCTTGAGGAAGCTCATCAGGCCGCTCGACTTGCCGCCGCCCGAGAGCTTTTCGCCCGATCCGCGCAGGGCCGAGAAATTGGTGCCGGTGCCCGAACCATATTTGAACAGCCGCGCTTCGCGGACCCACAGGTCCATGATGCCGTTTTCATTGACCAGGTCATCGCTGACCGACTGGATGAAGCAGGCGTGCGGCTGCGGATGCTCGTAGGAGCTTTTCGAGCTCACCAGCTTGTGGGTGAAGGGGTCCACGTAGAAATGGCCCTGGCCGGGGCCGTCAATGCCATAGGCCCAGAACAGGCCGGTATTGAACCACTGCGGGCTGTTGGGCGCCACGCGCTGGCTGGCCAGCATATAGGCGAGCTCGTCAAAGAAGGTGCGGGCATCTTCCTCGGAGTCGAAATAGCCGCCCTTCCAGCCCCAATAGGTCCAGGTGCCGGCCAGGCGATCAAACACCTGGCGGCTGTCCATTTCCGAACCATAGCGCTCATTCTCGGGCAGCTTGGCGAGCGCAGCTTCGTCCGGGACGGAGCGCCACAGCCAGCTCGGCACCGAGTTCTCCTCGACCTTCTTGAGGGCCTTGGCGACACCGGCTTTGCGGAAATATTTCTGGGCGATGATATCGGCCGCCACCTGGCTCCAGCTGGAGGGAATGGCAATATCTTCGAGCTTGAAAACGACAGAACCATCGGGATTGCGAATCTCGCTGGTGGCCGAGCGGAATTCCAGACCCGCATAGCGGTCCTGATTGGCTGTAGTGAACCGGCGTTCAATGCGCATAGTCGTCTTAGTCCCCAATGTGACGGGCACATGCCCGCGAGCCGATAACCCCGGCCTCTAACCCAAATCTGTTTTGACGCGTCACCAACCGAGCCCGTGGCCGGGCTCGAAAAACTTGCCTGTGCCCCCGATTGGCGCCGGTCTGATGCCAGCGCTCTGAGCAGGGGACTTTCGGCCCCCGGCAGTCAGTGCTGCGGGCCTGTTCAAAACATCTGCCGATTCAAATCATGCGTCAACGCAAGAAATCACAAGGTCTAGTGGTGGGCATGACCGTTTAGACAACCACTAGTAGGCTCAATATGTGGATAGCGGGGACAAAGTTCAACATTATCCAGCCCTTGCCGGGCACTATTTATGCACGCCTCACCGTCACATGAGGAGCACAGAGTTGAGGCCAGCAAGCCGCCCTAAGGCGCCGAGATTCCTCATGCTTCTGCCTCCAGTCATCAGGCATTCACGCCTGGTTAACCATAATGCCGGAAGCCAGAATCAAGAACGCAGAACCCTGTCAAGCGCAGAAAATTCGGCACAACAGGACTGGCGGTGCTGCCCCCAGCGCTGGTGGGCCACCGGCTCCTGGCGCAACCAGATGCTGTACGCAGGGCAGGGTCGCGCCCATCGCATCACCGCCTGCCGCGCCAGGCCCACAAAGCGCCAATTTGAGCGCGCGAAAACCCCACCGAACACTAGGCTAGGCCCCCGACCCATGGTACACCCGGCCAACGCAAAGTGACCGACGGCGGAATCGACAAGTGGCAAAATCGGGTATCAAGCAGTTCCTGAGCGAGATCTTCTCCTGGTGGGGTGGTCAGACCTGGGGAACCCGTCTGTGGATCTGGCGCTTCGGCGACTATGTCGGCAGCGACGAGTTTGGCAATCAGTACTACCAGGATCGCAAGGCGGACCGTCGCTATGTCACCTATGCCGGGACTGCCGACGCCTCCAGCATCGGCCAGGGCTGGCACGGCTGGATGCATCATCGCACCGACATCGTTCCCAGCAAGGCCAATTATGCCGCCAAGAACTGGGAACTGCCACACCAGGTCAATTTGACCGGCACCGCTGCCGCTTACCGTCCCGATGGCAGCCTGCTCAATAAGGGTGAACGCCCTCGCGTGACGGGCGACTACGACGCCTGGTCGCCAGAATAAGGTCGACGGCTTGCGCCTTTGCCAATCTTTCATGCGCCTGAGGGCGCCATTCGTGCTTGCCGTGCTTGCCAGCATGGCTGCGCCGGCACTGGCGCAGCCCATTGCCAATCCGGTTGCCAGCTTTGCCGGCCTCGACAAGATCACCGGTCGCATCACCCGTTTCGACGTCTATATCGACGAAACCGTGCTGTTTGGCGCGCTCGAGATCACGCCGCGCGCCTGCTACAGCCGCGCCGCCACGGAAACACAGCGCATATCGGCCTTTCTGGAAGTCGACCAACGCAGCCTGACCGGCACTTCCAAGCGCATCTTTACCGGCTGGATGTTTGCCGACAGCCCGGCGCTGAACGCCATCGACCATGCCGTCTACGATGTCTGGCTGATCGAGTGCAAAACCAGCACCGATGTCCCGGCGCCCGACGCCCGCGACTGAGTCCTCGCCAAAAGCTGTTAGCCATGTCGAAACGAACGGCGCCTGTTCGTCTAGCAGGCAGCAGGTGCACGCCCGTCGCTACGCGGGACTGCACCAGCGTCAGCGGTGAAAGGAGACCATTGTGCTGTCGATCCCCATTATTGAAGACCACTCCGCCAGGCCCTATGCCTACATCACATTCGTCGTGCCGATGACCGAAATGAAACGGCCGGCCGACGAGGGCTTTCCAGCTCTGTTCGGCTGGCTGGCCAATCATGGCATCGCGCCGGTGGGGGCGCCATTCTACAATTACCGCCGGATCGACATGGCCGGCACCCTCGAGGTCGAGGCTGGCGTACCGGTCGAACGCATCGGCGCAGGAGACGACAGCGTCCACTTTGACCAGTTGCCGTCGGGCCGATACGTCGTTACCACCCACACCGGTCACTACGACCAGCTTTATGACGCCACCGCCATGCTGATTGGCTGGGCCAAGGAGCGCGCCATTGCCTGGGATGTGCGTGAAGAGGCAGACGGCGACCATTTTGCCTGCCGCCTGGAAATCTATGAAACCGACCCGGACGATGAACCGGACCCTCGCAAATGGGTGACACGGTTGCAGTTCAAGACTGCTCAATAGCTGGGGGGTGCCCGGCGCCCAAGCCGGACCGGAAGATAACCGGACGCAGCTCGACATGGACCCGCCAACCCCGGCGGCGCTACCCCTGGGGTGGCGCCGGACTGAGATGCTCATGCACGATCAGCCATGCCGCAGCGCGACGCTCAAGCACCGATGTCCCGCGCCCGTCGCCGGCCTGGTCCACGCCATCAATCGTGGCTCTCCAGCAAAAGCGGTAGAGACAAACCGCCACCGCCTCGTCGCGAACCAGCCATCGCAGGTCCTCAAGCCAATAGGTCTCTTCACGCAGCCTCGACCACGTCCTCGCAAATGCCTGCTCGATCGCCCCAATGCCGCTATGGGATCCGTCTCCGAACCAGAACACGGCGTCCGGTGCGATCAACGGCGCCACGGCCTCAAACCGGTGCGCATTGATCCTATCGGCATAAAGCGCCATCAACGCCTCAGGTGACCTCTCGTCCGCCACCTGAAACCTCGGCTAATACTTGCGCAGCAAGCCGACCAGTCGGCCCTGCACCTTCACCCGGTCAGGCGGAAAAATCCGCGTCTCATAGGCAGGATTGGCCGCCTCGAGCGCAATTGTATTGCCCTTGCGGCGCAACCGCTTGAGCGTAGCTTCTTCGTCATCCACCAGCGCCACGATGATCTCGCCGGTGCTGGCAGCATCCTGCTTCTTGATCAGAACCGTATCGCCATCGAAAATCCCGGCATCGATCATCGAGTCGCCGCGCACTTCGAGCGCATAATGCTCGCCGCTGCCCAGCATTTCAGGGGGCACCATAATGGTGTGCGAATGGCTCTGGATCGCCTCGATCGGCGTGCCGGCCGCGATACGCCCCATCACCGGGATCGAGATCGAACGCATTCCGTCATCATCTGCCGTGGCCCGTGACGGCGGGCTGGCCACCTTGCCCAGATTCCCTTCGATAACCGACGGCTCGAAACGCGCCTTGCGGCCGCCGAGCGAGGGGTTCATCGAGTCGGGCAGCTTGACCACTTCAAGCGCCCGCGCCCGGTTGGGCAGGCGGCGAATGAAGCCGCGCTCTTCAAGCGCAGTGATCAGCCGGTGAATGCCGGATTTGGACGCCAGGTCGAGCGCATCCTTCATCTCGTCGAACGAAGGCGGAATGCCGCTTTCCTTCATCCGTTCGTGGATGAACATCAACAGCTCGTGTTGTTTGCGCGTCAGCATGGGCCCCTCGGGGGTGAGAATCGGAACATAGACAGAACGACTATATGTGTTCCGGTTGTGTTCCGCAATATCCCCAGCGGTCTATTAGCGGGCAGGGAACCTCATGGCGTCAGAATGCGTCGATGGGAAGAACCTCGACCATCGTGCCCGCAGCCTGGCCAGGGTCCTGTTCAGGCTGCACAATCAGCAGATCGGCATGCGCCATCGATGACGTGTGTCCGCTATCGGTCTGACTGATCGGCTGTGCCTGCGGACCGGTGGGGGTCTGCAGCAGCCGGGCGCGCATGAAATGGCGTCGCGCGGTATTGGCGGGGGTTGCGCCCGCGAGCGGCATCGACCAGCCCGGTTGCGCATTCAGGCCCAGCCAGGCGCGCAGCGCCGGCTTGATGAAGACGATTGCGGTGACCATGGCCGAAACCGGATTGCCCGGCAGGCCGAACACCAGCGTCCTGCCGCGCGTGCCGAACATCAGCGGCTTGCCCGGCCGCATGTTGATCTTCCAGAAATCGAGGGTAACGCCCAGCTCGAGCAGTACCTCCTGAACGATATCATGATCGCCGACACTGGCGCCGCCGGTGGTGATCAGCACATCAGGTTCGTCGGTAAAGATTGCCTCGAGCTTGGCGCGCAGCTGGGCCCGATCGTCCTGGGCAATACCATGATCGGTGAGCGTTTCGGCATAGGGATCCAGCAGCGGCGCCAGGCCAAAGCTGTTGGACGCAATGATCTGGTCGGGGCCCAGCGCCGCGCCGGGGAGTTCCAGCTCGTCGCCGGTGGCCAGCAGCGCGATCCGCGGCCGCCGGGCAACCGTCAGGGCAGGGGCGTTTGCCGCGGCAGCAACCGCCAGCTGCATCGGCGTCAGCCGCGCGCCGGCCTCCACCAGCTCCTGTCCGGTGGCAAAGTCATTGCCTTTGGCGCGCACGCTGCGGCCCGGTTGCGGCTGGCTGGAGAAGCGCACCATGTCGCCCTCGACACTGGCCTCCTCCTGCATGATCACCGCATCGGCGCCCATCGGGACGGGCGCTCCGGTAAAAATGCGGACCGCCTCGCCCTCGCCAACCGAACCGGCAAAACCGGCCCCGGCCTGCGCCATGCCGATAATGCGCAGAGCCCGGCCGGAGACGACGTCCGCAGCGCGAACCGCATAACCATCCATGGCGCTGGCATCGAACGGCGGCTGGTCATACCGGGCGATAATCGGCGCGAACAGCACCCTCCCTGCGGCTTCAGCCAACGGCACGCGCTCGCCGGTTGGCGCTGGAACGCGTGCGAGGATCGCAGCGATGGCGTTCTCGACAGGAAGCAGACTCATGGCCGCACGAAATCGCCGGACTTGCCGCCCGATTTTTCCAGCAGGCAAAGGTCGGTGACCACCATGCCGCGGTCGATGGCCTTGGCCATGTCGTAAAGCGTCAGCGCGGCGGTAGAAGCGGCAAGCAGCGCTTCCATTTCCACCCCGGTCTGGCCGGTGGTTTCCGCTGTCGCCAGGATCAGGATGGCGTCTTCCCCAAATTCGGAGATCTCGACGCTGACCTTGGTCAGCGCGATGGGGTGGCAGAGCGGAATGAGCTCGGATGTTTTCTTGGCGGCCATGATGCCGGCAATGCGTGCCACGGCCAGCGCATCGCCCTTCTTCAGCCCCCCCGCCATGATGGTGGCGACCGTGCTGGGCTGGCCGACGAGGCGGGCCTGGGCGACCGCGCGGCGGCGCGTTACCGCCTTGTCGCCGATATCGACAATGTGGGCCTCGCCCCTGGCATTGAGATGGGTCAGTCCGGCGTCCATCAGCGGGCGACCTGGGCCGGCCCCATCAGCAGGGTTCGGGTGGCAGCGGTCACGTCGTCCTGCCGCATCAGGCTTTCGCCGACCAGGAAGGTGCCAATACCCGCGTCCCGATCGAGCTTGAGCAGGTGATCGTGATCGACAATGCCGCTTTCGCTGACCAGCAATGTGCCCTTTGGCACGCCCACGGCCAGGTTGACCGAGGTTTCCAGCGTCGTCTCGAAGGTGCGCAGGTTGCGGTTGTTGATGCCGATGAATTCGGCACCCAGTGCCACGGCCCGATCCAGTTCAAGCTGGTCATGCACTTCTACCAGCGCATCCATCTTCCACTCTTCGGCCGCGTCGAGCAGATAGCGCGCCACATCATCGCCAACCGCGGCCAGGATGATCAGGATGCAGTCAGCGCCCCAGGCGCGCGCTTCGGCAACCTGATAGGTCTCGAACAAGAAATCCTTGCGCAGCACGGGCAGGTTCACCGCCGCCCGCGCCTCGATCAGGAAGCGGGGCGAGCCCTGAAAGCTCGGCCGGTCCGTCAGCACCGACAGACATGCCGCGCCACCGACTTCATAGGCCCGGGCGATTTCGGCGGGATTGAAATCGTGCCGGATGAGCCCCTTGGACGGACTGGCCTTTTTCACTTCGGCGATCAGCGCATAGTCACTCTTGGAGCGCTTTGCCTTGATGGCCTTGATGAAGCCGCGCGTCGGCGTCTGGTCATGCGCCTGCGCCACCACTTCGGCCCAGGGGCGCATGGATTTTGCAGCCGCGATTTCCTCGCGCTTATAGGCTTCGATCTGCTTGAGAAAATCGCTCATCAATCGTTCCCGTTCGATACCGCCACCAGACGGGCGAGTGTGTCCTTGGCCTTGCCGCTGTCCACGGTTTCCCGCGCCAGGGCGATGCCGTCTTCTATGGTCTCCACTTTGTCGGCGACCAGCAGCGCCGCCCCCGCATTGAGCAGCACCGTCTCGCGATAGGCGCCGGGGGCGCCATCGAACAGGGCAGTCATGGCCGCCGCGTTCTCCGCGGGTTCGCCACCGAGCAGATCCTTGGGGTCGGTCAGGCTCAGCCCGACCTTGTCTGGGTGCAGCTCAAAGCTGCGCAAATCGCCCTTGGCAATCTGGGCGACAAAATTGGGGCCAGAGGTCGACAGCTCGTCCAGACCCTCGCTGGAATGCACCACCCAGGCCTTGATGGCCTGGTTGGCCAGCAGCGCCGCTGCGACCGGCTCCACCCACTGCTCGGAATAGACCCCCAGCAGATAGCGCCGCACGCCGGCGGGATTGGATTGTGGCCCCAGCAGATTGAACAGCGTTCGCACGCCCAGCTCCGCGCGGGCCGGGCCGACATGGCGCATCGCCGGGTGATGGCTTGGGGCGAACATGAACCCGATGCCGGCCTTGGCAATGGTCCGCCCGATCTGCTCGGGTGTCAGATCCAGCTTGACGCCGAGCGCTTCGAGTACCTGTGAGGCACCCGAACGCGACGACAGCGCCTTGTTGCCATGCTTGGCCACCGGCACACCGGCGCCAGCCACGACAAGGGCTGTGGCTGTGGAAATGTTCAAACTCCCAAGCCCATCGCCGCCGGTACCGACGATGTCGATGGCCCCCTCTGGGGCCGTCACCGGCACCATCTGCTCACGCAGGATCGAGACCGCAGCGGCGATCTCGCCGACCGTTTCGCCCTTGATGCGCATGCCCATCAGAAAGGCGCCGATCTGGCTCTGGGTCGCTTCGCCGCCCATGATGATGCGCATCACGCCGCGCATTTCCTCGCCGGTCAGATCCTTGCCATCGGCGATCTTGTGCAGTGCCTGCTTCATGGCCATCACGCAGCCCTCTTCTGGTTGAAGTCGCGGGCGATGTTGAGGAAGTTCTGCAGCAGGGCGTGGCCGTTCTCCGAGGCAATGCTCTCGGGATGGAACTGGACGCCATGCAGCGGCAGGCTGGTGTGCTGCATGCCCATGATCAACCCGTCATCGGTGGTGGCGGTCACTTCAAGGCTGGTGGGCAGCGTTTCGGCCCGCACGATCAGCGAATGATAGCGCGTCGCCTCAAAGCCGGCGTTCAGCCCGCGGAACAGACCCTTGCCGCTATGGCTGATCTTGCTGGTCTTGCCATGCACTAGGTGGGGCGCCCGGATGACGTCCCCGCCCATCGCCTGGCCGATGGCCTGGTGCCCCAGGCATACACCCAGCATCGGGATTTCCGCCTTGAAGCGGTCGATCACCGCCAGGCAGATCCCGGCCTCGGTGGGTGTGCAGGGGCCAGGCGAGAGCACGATGGCTTCGGGCGCCATGGCCGCGAGTTCTTCAAGGGTAATCTTGTCGTTACGGACGACAGTGATGTCGGCGCCCAGTTCGCCCAGGAAATGGACGAGATTATAGGTAAAGCTGTCGTAGTTATCGATGACGAGTGTGCGGGTCATGGTTTTGGGTCCTCAGCAGAGTCTTGGTACCAATGGTCGCGTCCCTCAGGGCGCGGCGTTCAGAACCAGCCCCGCCATCGCTGCTCCGAAGACCTCATGGTGAGCCTGTCGAACCACGCGGTCGGGAACGCCGATGCTGCCACGACCTCGTCCTTCGACGCGCTCAGCATGAGGTCAACTGGAAACGTCACTAGCATCATTGCCCGATCCTCGCCTCACCAGCGTACCGTAGCGCCTCCTCGGCGGCGCTGAAAAGAGCGCGCGCCTTGTTTTCGCATTCCATCTGCTCGAGCTCGGGCTGGCTGTCAGCCACGATCCCGGCGCCGGCCTGGACATGCAGCTTGCCATCCTTGAGGATGGCGGTCCGCAGCACGATGCAGGTATCCATGGTGCCATCGGCGCCGAAATAGCCGACGCAGCCGCCATAGATTCCCCGCCGCGAGCTTTCGAGTTCGTCGATGATCTCCATCGCCCGCACCTTGGGAGCTCCGGACACCGTGCCTGCCGGAAAACCGGCCGACAGCGCATCGACAAAGTCATATTTGGGATCAAGCACGCCCACCACGTTGGAAACGATGTGCATGACGTGCGAATAGTATTCGAGGAAGAACTTGTCGGTAACGCGTACGCTACCGATCTTGGCGACGCGGCCCACATCATTGCGGCCCAGATCGAGCAGCATCAGGTGTTCGGCCAGCTCCTTGGGGTCGCTCATCAGCTCGGCCGCCATCTCCTGATCCTTGGTCGGCGTGGCGCCGCGCTTGCGCGTGCCGGCAATCGGTCGGATGGTCACTTCGCCATCCTGCACGCGAACCAGGATTTCCGGGCTCGACCCCGCGACGGCAAAGCCGCCGAAATCGAGGAAATACATGTAGGGGCTCGGGTTGGTCCGGCGCAGGGCACGGTAGAGCGCGGTTGGCGGCAGATTGAAATCGGCCGAAAAGCGCTGGCTCAGCACCACCTGAAAGATATCACCGGCGGTGATATATGCCTTGGCCCTGGCGACCATGGCGAAATAGGCGTCGCGGCTGGTATTGCTGGTGACCGCTATGCTTTCGAGGTCGGGCAGGGCGGGGGTCGTCGGCATTGCGCGCCCCAGCCGGGCGATGGCGTCGTCGATCCGGCCCTGGGCTGCCTCATGGGCCTGCCGCGCCGATACGCCCTGCCGCACATAGACCGGCGCGGTCAGGTAGAGTTCATCCTTGAGCGTATCGAAAATCGCCAGCAGCGACGGGCGCATCAAGATGGCTTCGGGGGTCTGCAAATGGTCCGGATTGCTGTTGGGCAGCACTTCCATGTACCGGACCATGTCATAGCCGAGATAGCCGTAGACACCCGCCGATTGCGGCGGCAACCCTGCCGGCACCTCGATCTGGCTGTCAGCCACCAGCGCGCGCAGCGCGTCAAGCGCCATCGCGGATACCGGCTCAAAGCTGGCGTCATCAATCTGGGCGGTCCGGTTGATCGTTGCTGCGCCGCCCTCGACCTTCAGGATCACATCGGGCTGCGTGCCGATAATCGAATAGCGACCGCGCACGGCAGCATCCTGCACCGACTCGAGCAGAAAGGTGTTCTTGCGGCCCTCGGCCAATTTGAGATAGGTGCCGATGGGCGTCTCGAGGTCGGCCACGACCCGCCGCCAGACGATCTGCGATTTCCCCGCGTCGTATTGCTCGGAGAAGCGCTGAAAATCGTCGTCGCCCATCGTATCTGTGTCCAGTGTTCGAGTTGACTGTGGCCGCAACCTATTGCGCGGCGCTGAGAACCTGCTGCAGTGCCTGCTGGTTGATGCGCAGGCCCGCGTCGTCACGAACCGCCGTGACGAAATCGCTGTAGAGGCCCACGCGCACTTCATTTTCCAGGCTGGCCTGCGCGCCTTCCTCAAGCGGTCCGGTTGCCGGAACCATGTCGACCACCTGGAACACAATGTGCTCGCCCTCCTGGTTGACAGTCGAACCATGGTGCGATGCATCACCGGCAAAGGCGGCCTCGGCCACGACGCTGTCAATGCTGCCATCGGTGGCGCCAAAGCGCGTAAACGAGGAGCTCAGCTGCGGAAATACATTGTAGCTGGCGGCCACTTCGGCAAGAGGCGTGCCGGCGTCGAGCTTGGCGACCGCGTCCGCGCTGGCGGCCAGCAAGGCAGCATTGGTGCGTTCTGCAGTGAGCGCGGCGGCAACCGCGTCGCGAACCTCGTCAAGCGTCTGGTCGCGAGCCGGCTCGATCGCTGTGAGGTCAAAGTAGAGGTTGCCGCTGCCTGCCAGGGGCAGGGCCGCCGTCAGCTGGCCCTCTTCGGCCTTGAAGATGGCCTGGCTGATCCGCCCCTGGTCTTCGCTGGAGAGATCAGGCAGGACGCTCAATTCCGCCCCGCTTGCAGTGACATCGGCTTCGTATACTTTCAGGCCGAAGCGCTCGGCGATCTCGCTGAGAGGGCGGAACGCGGCCCGCAGTTCTTCCACCTGGTCCTGCACATCGGCAATCTCGTTGCGTGCCTGGGTGCGTGCCAGGTTCTCGGCAATCTGGTCGCGCGCATCGGCAAGCGTCGCAACGCCACCTGGTTCGATGGCCGTTACGTGGACGGCGCGCTTGCCCGTTACCCCGTCAATGATGGCAAAGTCGCCGGCTGCCAGCCCGAAGGCGGCCTTGGCCAGATTGGCGTCATTGATATCGGCCTCGGCCAGGGTGCCCAGGTCGGTTGCGGTCAGGCCACTATCGCTCAACAGTGTCTCGAACGGTGTGCCTGCCGCCTGTCCAGCCTCAAATGCGGCAACCTGCTCGGGGTTGAGAACTGCCTGCTCGATCGTGCGGCGCTCCGGTTTGGTCAGGCTGGCCTTGGTGCGCTCGTATTCTGCAGCGATCGCCGCGTCGTCGATGGTCTTGGTCGCCGCAAGATCGGCCGGCGACAGGCGCAGCATCTGCACCGTGCGCGTTTCGACGGTGCGGAAGTCTTCCTGGTGAGCGCTCAGATAGGCCGCCAACTCGTCTTCGGTTGGCGCGGCAGGCGTTTCGATATTGGTCTCACCCAGCACGAAGTAATCAATCGTGCGCTGGTCGGCGACATAGCGATTGAGCAGGTGGGAGGCCGTGTCCGTGAGCTTGGTGTCCCCGAACAGGCTCAGAATCAACTGCTCGCGCCGCGACGCATTGCCCTGGTCCTCAAAATATTCAGCCTCGGTGAGCCCGCTCTGGCGCAGCACCAGGCTGAAGTTGTTGGGATCAAACGTACCCAGTGTCCCCTGGAACGAGGGGTCGGCGCGGAGCATCTCGCTCAGCTTCTGATCCGAGACACCCAGGCCAAAATTATCCGCCATCTGATCGAGCGCCGCATCCTGCGCCAGATTCTGCAGCACCATCGAAGGGATACCCAGATTCAGCGCCTGCTCGGCCGTCGGCATCGAACCAAGCTGTTGGGCTACTTGATTGAGCTGGCGCTGATAGGCCCGCAGGAAAGTGCGCGAATTGATCTCTGCATTGCCGACCCTGGCCACCGTACTGGTGTTCAAATCACCGACGACATTGTTGATCCCGAATCCGGCTATACCAACCAGAAGGAACGCCCCCATGATCTTGCCGGGCCAGGATTTTGCAAAACCACGCAAACTATCGAGCATTTCGGACGTTCCATTCAGAGACTGGAGCCTTTACCGCAATAGCGGCGGGGCATTAGTAATCCATTTTGACAGCCGGGGTTAGGGCAAACCCAGCCCCGGTGCAAGAGGCAGGAGTAGCAAACAGTGACCGCCACGATCTCACCGCTTATCGCGGGCAACTGGAAAATGAACGGATTGCGTGGCTCGCTGGACGAGTTGACGGCCTTGGCCGGCATGCTCACCACCGGTGCGGCGCCGCGCGCAATTGTGGTTGTCTGCCCACCGGCAACCATCCTGTCCGACGTGGTCCAACTCGGCGCAACCGCCGGCATCCTGGGCGGTGGACAGGATTGCCATGCCGAAGCCCAGGGCGCCCATACCGGGGATATCTCGGCCGGCATGCTTGCCGATACCGGCGCGCAATATGTCATTGTCGGCCATTCCGAACGCCGGGCTGACCATGGCGAAACCGATGCGCAGGTCCGCGCCAAGGCGGAGGCGGCCATCGGCGCCGGCCTCAAGCCCATCATCTGCGTGGGAGAAACCGAGGCGCAGCGGGACAGCGGCGAGGCCGAAGCGGTCGTGATCGCCCAACTCCAAGCATCCATCCCGGATGCGGCCAGTCAGCACTTCGTGATCGTCGCTTACGAACCGATCTGGGCTATCGGCACCGGTCGCACTCCTACCCTTGAAGACATCGCCCGCATGCATGGCGTCATCCGCCAGCACCTGGCGACCCGCTTCGCAGAAAAGGGGCCGGCGATTCCCATTCTCTATGGTGGTTCGCTCAAGCCGCAGAATGCCCGCGAGATTCTGGCCGTGGATAACGTCAATGGCGGGCTGGTCGGCGGCGCCAGCCTCTTGGCAAAGGACTTCTACACCATTATCTCGGCCGTGTAGCGGCGGGAGCGCCAAGGGCTGGCCGGAATTTCCGTCCGGCCTCTGGCATTTGCGGGCTGGGGCGTGTATGACGCGCCATCTTTTGACAGACCAATAGACTGAGACACGATGGCGAATGTCCTGATTGTTGCCTATCTGCTGATCGTCCTGGCGCTGATCGCAGTCATCCTGCTGCAGCGCTCCGAGGGCGGCGCGCTGGGCATTGGTGGCGGTGGCGGCGGCGGCGGCCTGATGACGGCGCGCGGTTCGGCAAATCTGCTAACCCGCACAACGGCCATTCTGGGGGCATTGTTTTTTGCCACGGCTATTGGCTTGACCATTGTCAATGAACTCGATCGCGGCAGCTCGGGCATCCTGGATCGCGCTGCGACCACACCTGAAGGTCAGACAACGCCGACCAGCGTGCTTGATGCGCTGAACGCGCTGCAGGGCGACTCGACGAGCGATCTGCCAGTGCCCGTGCAGGCCCCAGCTACCGACGCCGCGCCAGCAACAGATGCTGCGCCGGCTACTGATGCCGCGCCGGCTACTGATGCTGCGGGCGCTGCGCCTGCCGACCCGGCAACGCCGAGCAATGCCGATCTGCCGGTGCCCGAGGCGCCTGCGCAAACACCGGCTGCTCCAGCGAGCAACTAACGGCCGCAAGGCACGACGATCGAGGGGGATGGCAACATCCCCTTCTTCTTTTTGTGTAGAGCTGCATGCGCGCTCTGCGAATCGATGCTGATGTGATTAAGGTGAGCGCCCATGGCTCGGTACGTATTCATCACCGGAGGCGTGGTCTCCTCATTGGGTAAAGGTCTTGCATCGGCAGCGCTTGGCGCCGTCCTGCAAGCGCGCGGCTACAAGGTTCGCCTGCGCAAGCTGGACCCCTATCTCAACATCGATCCGGGCACGATGTCGCCCACCCAGCACGGCGAAGTCTTTGTCACCGATGATGGCGCCGAAACCGATCTGGATCTGGGGCACTATGAGCGCTTCACCGGCCGCGCCGCCAACAAGCGCGACAACATAACCACCGGGCGCATCTATTCCGACATCCTGGCCAAGGAGCGCAAGGGCGAGTATCTCGGCGCCACCGTCCAGGTCATTCCGCATGTAACTGACGCCATCAAGAACTTCGTGCTCGAAGGCAATGAGGAATTCGATTTCGTTCTGGTGGAAATCGGTGGCACCGTCGGCGATATCGAGGGGCTGCCGTTCTTCGAGGCGATCCGCCAGCTCGGCAATGATCTGCCGCGCGGCGATGCCTGCTACCTGCACCTGACGCTGATGCCCTATATCTCCTCGGCCGGTGAGCTCAAGACCAAGCCGACCCAGCATTCGGTCAAGGAACTGCGCTCGATCGGCATCGCGCCAGACGTGCTGCTGGTCCGCTGTGACCGTCCTATTCCCGAAGGGGAAAAGAAGAAGCTGTCGCTGTTCTGCAATGTGCGTGAAAGTGCCGTCATCCAGGGCCTGGACGTTTCCTCCATCTATGATGTGCCGCTGGCCTATCACCATGAGGGCCTGGACCGCGAAATCCTGGCCACCTTCGGTATCAAGGACGCACCCGAACCTGATCTGAAAGCCTGGCAGGAAGTCTCCAACCGGCTGCACAGCCCCGAAGGCGAGGTCAATATCGCCATTGTCGGCAAGTATACCGGCCTCAAGGACGCCTACAAATCCCTCTCCGAAGCGCTCAGCCATGGCGGCATCGCCAACAAGGTCAAGGTCAACCTGCAGTGGATCGACTCCGAGGTGTTCGAGCGCGACGATCCGGCCCCTTACCTCGAACATGTGCACGGCATTCTGGTGCCCGGCGGCTTTGGTGAGCGCGGCTCGGCCGGCAAGATC
>TARA_R110002124_G_scaffold27594_5_pt1 | contig 22555 bp, 22 predicted proteins | sample TARA_R110002124 | Tara Oceans TARA_R110002124 (sample SAMEA4397445) | marine metagenome | biome: Polar Biome; feature: [SRF] surface water layer (ENVO:00010504); material: water (ENVO:00002006), including particulate matter (ENVO:01000060) such as... | depth 5 m
CCCATCTGGGTATCGGCCAGGACCAGGCGACCATCCCGCTCTATGCCAATGATCGCTGGACCACCGAGGCGACCGAAAAGCTGCTACCCCATGTCAACGCCATCCCCAACAATGCCGATTTCGGCGTCTACTGGACGGCCATGTACAAGGGTCTTGAAGCGTCATGGACCGGCACCAGCTCGGTTGCAGATGCGGTGAACGCCGTGGCGACCGAAGTCAGCTCGCAACTCGGCGACGGCATCATCGTCCGCTAAGCCGCCTGTCTCTCCCGGGCAGGCTTGCCTGTCCGGGTTCCCCTCGCTTCAGGAGCCCATCCGATGCAACCCAAAACCAGCATGCTGGGACTGGCTTTCATGAGCCCTGCCCTGCTCCTGCTTGCCATCTTCTTCCTGTTGCCGGTGGTGCTGACGAGCGTGTTCGCCTTCACCAATATGAGCACCGCCACCGGCATTTCGGGCGGCTCCTATGTCATCAGCAGCAATCTGCTGCGCACGCTGGATGGCCGCGGCGTCGACAAACCCACCCTCGAAGCGCTCGGCCAATCCAGCTTCGTCGTCAACGAGACGGCGCTGTCGGCGGCGCGCGCTGCCGATATCGACGCCGCGTTCGTCGACGAGATCGAGCAGAAACTGGCCGGCCAGAGCTTTGCCACCGCGCGGGACTTCGAGCGCGCGCTCAAGCAATTGCCGACCCGGCCGAGCCGCACCCGCGATCTCAAGCTGGCGCTCGAGCCGTTCGAGCAAAGCGTGCTCAATATCCGCTTCGGCTCGCGCCAGGCTGCCGAGGCGGCCGTGGCTGCCATGGCGCCGGCAGCGGACCCTGCGGCGGTCGATGCCGTGCTGCAGGCCAGCTATACCGGCTGGGTCTGGACCGCCGACAATTTCAGCACGCTGCTGTTCCGGCCCGACACCTGGCGCATCGTCGGCAACACGGTGTTTTATGTCGCCGCGACGCTGAGTTTCAACGTGCTGGTCGGCCTGTTCCTGGCCATCAGCACCTTCTATCTGCCACGCGGCGCGGGCAATGCCTTCAGCATGCTGTGGCTGCTGCCCCGGGTTACCCCGGTCGTGCTCTATGCAGTGATGTGGAAGTGGTTCACCTGGGAGAACGGCTTCGTCTCGATCCTGGCCGACCAGCTCGGCCTGCCGGCCTTCAACTACATGAAGGGTTCGGTGCCCACGGCCTGGACGGTGGTCATCCTGGTCAACGGCTTTATCGGCGCTTCGTTCGCGATGATCCTGTTCACCGGCGCCCTGCGGGCGATACCCAGGCAGCAATTGTGGGCCAGCGAGGTGGATGGCGCGAGCCGCTGGCAACAGGTGCGCTATGTCATCCTGCCGCAATTGCGCTGGCCGATCCTGTTCGTCACCAGCTACCAGACCCTGTCGCTGCTGACCTCCTACCAGGAGATCTGGCTGACCACCAATGGCGGCCCGGGCAGCACGACCACCGTGTGGGCGCTGGAGGCCTTCCTGACCGCGCTGTCGAACTATTCGGGCAATCTGCAATACGGCATGGGCGCCGCCATGGCGCTGATCCTGGTCACCGTCGGGCTGGGGCTGTCGATCATCTATCTGCGGCTGTTCAAGTTCGACGACCTGATCAGCAAGCCCAAGATCGAGTTCTAGGAGACCGGCATGACACGCAATTTTTCTGCCTGGCCGATCGTGCTCATCCTGCTGCTGATCAGCGCGCCGCTGGCGATCATGTATTTCTATCTGGTGCTGGACACCTTCACCAATGCCCCGCCCGGCTCGCTGGTCCCCAATGCGTTCACCCTCGAGCACTGGCGGTTCCTGATCGACCCCAGCATCACCGGCGACGTCTGGGGGCCGACCCTGACCACTTTCGTGTTCGCCCTGTCCATGGTGGTCATCGTGCTGAGCATTTCGGCGACGGGCGGATACGCCGTCTCGCGGCTCAACCTGCCATTCCGCCGCCAGTTCATGGCCGGGATCCTGGTCATGCACGCCTTCCCCTCGGTCACGCTGATCATCGGGGTGTTTCTGGTGCTGCAGTTCAGCGGGCTCTACAACACGCTGATTGGCGTCATCCTGGTCAAGGCCAGCCTGATGCTGCCGTTCGGCATCTGGATCATGAAGGGCTTTTACGACGTCGTGCCCTGGGAGATCGAGATGGCGGGCCTGCAGGATGGCGCCGACCGCTTCACCGTGTGGCGCAAGCTGATCCTGCCGCAGATCAAGCCCGGCCTGGTCGCGCTTGGCGTCTTCGCCTTCCTGGACGGCTGGGGCGAATACATGCTGCCCCGCATCCTCGCCCCCTCGAGCAATTTCGAGGTGCTCTCGATGTATCTGAACACGATCTCCAACCCGGAATCGGCGACCTACAATTTCAATCTCTTCAAGTCCGTAGGGTTGTTCTACACCCTGCCCATTCTGGTGCTTTTCGTGCTGTTCCAGAACCGGCTCATGGACATCTATGGCGGCGGGAACAAAGGCTAATGCAGATCACCCTGAACGACTTCACCAAGCGGTTTGACGATCTGACGGTCATCGACAAGATGAACCTGACGGTCCGGGACGGCGAGATGCTGGCCCTGCTCGGCCCATCGGGCTGCGGCAAATCCACGACGCTGTTTGCCATTTGCGGCATCCACCGGGTCAATGGCGGCCAGATCCTGTTCGGCGACAGGGATGTGTCCGAACTGCCCAGCCAGAAGCGCAATGTGGGTGTGGTGTTCCAGAGCTATGCGCTCTACCCGCACATGACCGCCTATGAAAACATCGCCTTCCCGCTGCGGGTGCGCAAGGACAAGGCCGAAGACATCGACAGGGCGGTGCGCGATATCGCGGCGCTGACCCATATCGAGCCGCTGCTCGAACGGCGCCCCTCGCAGCTGTCGGGCGGCCAGCAGCAGCGCGTGGCGCTGGCCCGGGCGCTGATCCGCAAGCCCGATGTGCTGCTGCTCGATGAACCGCTGGCCAATCTGGATGCCAAATTGCGCCTTGAAATGCGTTCGGAGATCCGCCGCATTCAGCTCGAGACCGGCATCACCGCCATTCTGGTGACCCATGACCAGGTCGAGGCGATGAGCATGTGCGACCGGATCGCGATCATGGACCATGGCCGGATCGTGCAGATCGACACGCCCACGGACATGTACAGAAGTCCGAACTCGCAATTCGTGGCCGGCTTTCTGGGCAATCCGCCGATCGCCTTTGTTCCCGGCACCGCCCGGGAGGACGGGTTCTCCTTTGACGGCGCGGCGGGGCAGTTCGCCTTTCCCGCGCAGGTCGCCGCGCCGCCCAGCGGCACGGCCATCACGCTGGGGATCAGGCCCGAGGACTTTTCGCCGCAAGGCGAGCTCAAGCTGAGCGGCAAGGTGGCTTTCATCGAGACCCAGGGCCGCGAGAACCTGTACGATGTCGCCCTGCCCTCGGGTGCGATCCTGCGCTCGATCCAGCCGGTGCGGCATGACATCGGGGTGGGCGACGCGGTACATTGGGGCATTCATGCCGACAAGATGATGGTGTTTGGTGCCGATGGGAGCCGGTTGTGAGCATGCGTGACTTTTCGGGCTTTACCACCCGCTTCAACTGGCCCGATATCGCGGGTGGCACGCCCCTGTGCATCGGGCATCGCGGCGCCAGCGGCCACACCACGGAAAATACGCTGGCAGGATTTCGGCTGGCCTCCGCATTGGGCGCCCAGATGTGGGAACTCGATACCCAGCTGACGCGTGATGGCGTGGTAGTGGTCAGCCATGATGACCATTTGCTGCGGGTCTTCGGCGTGGATGCCTTTATCTCGGCCTTGAGTGCCGACCAGCTCGCCGATCTGGAAGGCGTCGCCGTACCCACATTCGCAGAGGTCGCCGCACTGGCGCGCGAGCTGGGTGCGGGCCTTTATATCGAGCTCAAGGCAGCCGGCAGCGGGCCGAAATGCTGGCACGAACTGTTGCAGCACGATCAGACCTTCGCCGTGCTGGGCTCGTTCGATACCGCTCAGCTGCGCCAGTTGCGGGACATGGGATGCGGCTATCCGCTTGCCGTGCTGGTGCGCGTCGGCGCCGATCCGCTCGCCTTTGCCGACATGGCAAGCGCTGACATCGCCCACCTGTGCTGGGAGCGCGATGGCGCGCGGCCGCAGGACAAGGTCACCCCGCAATTGCGCGAAGCGATTTTCGCCTCCCGCCGCGAGATCGTGCTCTGGCATGAAGAGCGCGCCGATATCCTGGCCGATATCATGGCCATGCCGGTGCTCGGCATCTGCACCGACCTGCCGGACCTGATGCGCCCCAAGGCGAGGGCGATTGACCATGAGTGATACCAAACCCGGCCGGCGGGCCGTTACCTCGCATGATGTGGCCAAGCTGGCCGGCGTTTCGCGGGCGGCCGTGTCGCGCAGCTTCACGCCCAATGCCAGCGTTTCGCCGCAGACGCGCGACAAGGTGCACAAGGCGGCCAGTGAGCTTGGCTATCGGGTCAACTATCTGGCCCGCAGCCTGATCAACCAGCGTTCCGACCTGGTCGGCCTGGTGGTGGCGGGAATGGATAATCCGTTCCGCACCATGCAGATCGATCATCTGTCGCGCGCGTTGCTGGCCCACGATTTCCGGCCCATTCTATTGCCCACATCCGGGTCGGAAGATGTCGGGGCGTTCATCGAACACCTTCTGCAATATTCGGTGTCAGGCGTGGTCGTCACCTCGGACGCCCCGCCAACGGCGCTGTGTGAGGAATGCGCGGCCAATCGGATACCGATCGTGCTGATCAACAAGGGCGACGACATTGCCTTTGTCGATCGTGTGGTCAATGACGACAAGGCGGCTGGCCGCATGGCCGCCGAGCTGCTGATCGAGAACGGCGCGCGCCGTCCGGCGGTGATGGCAGCGCCCCATGTGTCCTATTCGGCACGGCGTCGCCAGGACGCCTTCGTGGCCCATTGCGCCGTTCTCGGCGTCAAGCCGGATATCCTGGCGATCGCGATCAACGATTATCACGCCGGCTTTGAAGCTGCGGGCGCCATCGCCGGCACCAATATTGACGGCATTTTCTGCGTCAATGACTACCTCGCCTGCGGCGTCGTGGACCGTCTGGCTGCAGATCAGGTGCATCGCAAGACCGGGCCGATTGCCGTCATCGGCCATGACAATATCCCGCAGGCGAGCTGGCATGGATATCAGTTGACCACCTTTGCTCAGCCTTGCGACGTGCAGGCGGAGACCGCCATCACCCTGCTTGAAAGCCGCATGGAAGATCCTGCCGCCGTGGCCCGCGTGCAATTCACACCGGTCAGCCTGATCCGGCGCAGGACGGCATGATGCTGGCATCCGAAACGCGTTCCGGCCTCGCGGACCGGCTTGAACTGGCCATCAGCCTTGCACGCCAGGTGGGCCGGCAGGCAGCCGCCTTCCGCAGCAAGGCCAGCGCCGCGGCGCTGCAGATACAGCTCAAGGGGGCGCAGGATTTTGTGACGATTGCCGACAAGCAGGCCGAGTTCACTATCCGCTCCACACTGGCGGCAGCCTTCCCCGGGGACAGTTTTGTCGGCGAAGAAAGTGGCGGCCAGCTTGACCACGGCCCGTGCTGGGTCGTCGATCCCATCGACGGCACCACCAATTTCCTGCGTGGCTTTGACCATTGGGGGGTGTCGCTGGCGCTGGTGAGCGAGGGGATGATCGCCCTGGGGGTGATCTATGACGCAAGCTGCGACAAGGTGTTTTACGCCCAGAGCGGGTGCGGCGCCTTTGCCGACGGCACCGCCATCCACGCCTCGAGCAATGCCGACCCGAGCCGCGCCATGGCCATGCTGGGGCATTCCCGTCGCACCGGGATCGGGCCTTACCTTGCCACCATCGAGGCGCTGCATGCGCAGGGCATTGATTACCGCCGCATGGGCGCGGCGGCCATCGGACTGCTCCGCGTCGCCGACGGGACTGCCGAGCTCTATTTCGAGCGGCACCTGAACAGCTGGGACATGCTGGCTGCAGCGCTGATTGCCCAGCAGGCGGGCGCCATTGTCCGGCTGCCCACCCTGGAGCACTGCATGGCGCGGGGAGGCCCGGTTCTGGCAATGGCACCCGGGCTGAGCGGTCATCTTGAATTCCTGGCGCAACAGGTCGCTGCGGACGGACCGCAGATGGACTGGCCCGCATGAGGCAGCTGCAGCCTGGCCGGGGGCCTTCAGTCGGCCGGTCGCGCCTTGCGGCAATCTGCTCGGCAATTGATCAGCGTCAAGGCGCGGCGCGTGCCTGCTGCTAGGACAGAGGTTTACCAGGCCACTGGAAAGCCCCATGACACTGCAATCTCGGTCGCTCGCCGCGCTGGAACAAACCTATGGTGAACTGCTGGCGCTGTGCGACGGGCTTGAAGCGGTCGCCGACAGCCTGCCCCACGCGGTGGCGCCCCGAGTCTGCCTGACGCTTGCGGCCAGTATCGAGCCGCTGGTCGAGCGGGCGCATGAACTGGAAAATTCCGAACTGTTCCCGCTGCTCGAAGCCAGCCAGACGCCCCATCTTGGGCCAACCCTGGCCCGCTTGCGGGCCGATCAGCTCACCGACCGCAGCGCGGCGGCGGAGGTCAGCGAGGCGCTGCACGATCTGGGGACCGGTCAGTCGGCATTGTCGCCGGACGCCATGGGCTATCTGCTGCGGTCGTTCTTCGAGAGGACGCGGCGGCATGTGCAGAGCGAAAAGGAACTGATCGCCATGGTGCTGCGGACCGGCAAGGGACCGGCCCGCGACTGAGCGGCAAATGGCAGCTGTTAGTCGGCCATGGCGTGGGCGCGCTCGAGGGCCTTTTCCTCTTCTGTCTGCGGTCGCTCGGCCTTTTTGGGGCCGCGCATGACCAGGATCAGCGGGATCACCCCCAGACTGAGCAGCAGCATGAGCCAGAAGTCGTCCAGATAGGCCAGCATGGCCGCCTGCTGGGTGACGAGGCCGTTGATGGTGGCAACCACGGTCGGGCTGCCGGTCAGCAGGCCCGGCACCTGGTTCATCACGGCCTGCGAGGTCGCGGTGATACGCGCGGCGAGTTCGGCATGGTTGACCTGCATCATGGAGGCCAGCACGGCCGTCACCACCGAAATGCCGACGCCCTGCCCCATATTGCGCACCAGGGCGAACATGGAAGTGGCGTCGCCGCGGAAGCGCGGAGCAATGGTGGAAAAGGCCATGGTGGAGAGCGGCACGAACAGGAAGCCCATGCCAAAACCCTGCATCACACCGGTGGTGATCACCGGCCAGTAATCCATCTCCAGGTTGAAGCTGGTCATGCCATAGAGCGAATAGGCCATGCAGGCGGTGCCGAACAGCATCATGATGCGCGCGTCGACCTTGCCGCTGAGGCGCCCCACGATCATCATCGAGATCAGGGTGGCGAACCCGCGCGGGGCCATGATCACACTCGAAAACATCACCGGATAGCCCATCAGGTTCTGCAGCAGCGGCGGCAATAGCGCCAGACCGGAGAACAGCGTGATGCCCACCACGAACATCATCACCGAGGCCAGCATGAAGTTGAGGTCCTTGAAGATGCGCACGTCGATGAAGGGGTTCTCTGCGGTCAGGCAGTGGACGATGAAAATCCAGAGCCCCGAGATCACCAGGCCCAGCTCGATCCAGGTCTCGACCGAGGCGAACCAGAAATTGTCCGCGCCCCGATCGAGCATCAGCTGCAGGGCGCCCACGCTCATGGCAAGCATGGCGAAGCCGAAGAAATCGAAGCGGCGTTTCTTGATGTCGGTGACGGGCATGAAGGCAAACAGCATGAAGGCCGCCGCAATACCCACCGGCAGGTTGATCAGGAACACCCAGCGCCAGTCGAAGCTTTCGGTCAGATAACCGCCCAGCGTCGGCCCGATGATGGGCGCGACCATGATGCCCATGCCGTAGATGGCCATGGCCTGGCCGATCTTTTCCTTGGGATTGATGTTGAGCAGCACGGTCTGGGCCAGCGGCGCGATGATGGCGCCGAACAGGCCCTGGATGACGCGAAAGATCACCATTTCGGGCAAGCTGCCGGCAATGCCGCATAGCGCCGAGGCGACGGTAAAGCCGATCACCGCGATCAGGAACAGGCGCTTCTGGCCAAGGCGGTCGGCCAGCCAGCCGGTGAGCGGCGTGGCGATGGCGGCCGCCACGATATAGGAGGTAAGTACCCAGGTGATCTCGTTCTGGGCCGCGCCCAGCGACGCCGCCATGTGGGGCAGCGCCACATTGGCGATGGTGGTGTCGAGCACCTGCATGATGGTGGCCAGCATCAGCGCAGCCGTCAGCAAGCCCTTGTTCTTGACCAGGATGGCTGGTGCCGAAATTGTCTGCGGTGTGCTACGGGCCATCTCGGCCTCCTGAAACGAGCGAAGCGGCTGGGCCGGGGCCCAGGGCCTACTTGCCCTGGAGCTTGTCCAGTGTGGAGCGGCCGGTATCGACGGTCACCATGGCGCTCATGCCCGTCTTGAGCATGGCATCCGAGGTTTCCGAAAGGGCGATGCGTACCGGCAGGCGCTGGACGACCTTGACCCAGTTGCCCGTGGCGTTCTGGGCCGGGATCAGCGCGAACTCGGAGCCGGTGGCAGCCCCGAAGCTCTCCACCGTGCCATGCATGGCTTCGCCATAGGCATCGACCTTGATCTCGACCGGCTGGCCGACCTTGAGTTCGGCAAGCTGGGTTTCCTTGAAATTGGCCTGGATCCAGGTGTTGTCGGTTTCCACCAGCGAGGCAATCATGGAGCCGGCGGCGATGAACTGCCCGACATTGAGGCTCGACACGTTGGACACGATGCCACCGGCGGGGGCGGTAACCGTGGTCTTGTCCAGATTGCGCTGGGCCTGATCCACGGCCGCCAGGGCGGCCAGCACGGCGGGATGCTCGTCGGTGGCAATCTGGGGGTCACCGGCAAGCGCCGCGGTGGCTGCGGCGATCTGCTGGCGGGCCAGATCGACGGCGCTCTGGGCCTGCTGCAGGGTCAGCTTGGAATCATCGAGCGATGAATCGGCGGTCACACCCTGGCTGACCAGGGCAGCCTTGCGATCGAAGGCAACCTGCTGGATCTGGAGCTGATCCTCGCTTGATTTGAGCTGCGCCTGCGCCGTGCCGAAGCTCACCTTGAGCTGCTCGACATTGACCCGCGCCGAGGCCAACGCAGCGTTCGCCTGACTCAAGGCGATCTGGAAGGACTGCGGATCGATGGTGAACAGCGTGTCGCCGGCCTTGACGATCTGGTTGTCGGCGACGAGGACCTGGGCAACGCGGCCCGACACGTCGGCGCTGATCGACACCTTGGCCTGCTGCACATAGGCGTTGTCGGTTTCCTCGTAGCGCCCGCCGGTCAGCCAGAACCAGGCGCCGCCGGCCACCAGCAACAGCGGCACGCCGGCCATCAGAATGATGCGGCGCGCACCGTTCCTGCGGGGTGCTGCGGCCTGTGGGGCCGGCTCGGGCGCGCTGGCCGCTGTCGCAGCCGCGTCAGGAACCGGGCGCAGCTTGGTGTCCGAGGCTTTTTGGGCGGTGGTGGGTTCAGCGGCTCTGGCGTTCATTTCAGGAATCTTTCCCTGGTTGGGCAATGTCTTGTTCAATATCGGTGAGGTTGTCCCGGATGCGGGTCAGATAGCCCACCAGCGTCGTCAGATCGTCGGGCGTCAGGCCTGCCATGGCCTGCTGGAAGACCTCGAAACCCACGATCTGGGCTGCGCTGACCAGTTCGAGCCCCTCGGGCGTCAGCCGGGCCAGTTTGGCGCGGCTGTCATCGGGGTGCACGAAGCGCTCGATCAGGCCGCGCTTTTCCATCCGGTCCAGGATGCCGCTCAGGGTCATCGCGTCGATGTCGAGCTCGCTGGACAGCGCCACCTGGGTGACGCTGTCATGCTTGCGGATCGCCCCGAGCGTCTTCCACTGCGGCAGCGTCAGCCCATAGGCCTTCGCCTTGTCGCCGAAGCGACGGCGCAAGAGGCGCGTCGTATCGTGCAACAAGCTGCCGATCGCGCGCGCCTGGCCTGGCTCACTCTGCATGGACCTCAACTTCATATGTGTGCTTATTGTAGCCGCACATATAGTAAGTGTGCGTGGCATGTCAATTCGGGCCGCCAGCGACGCCGGTTCACGCCACAGCGCCCTTGGACAAAAGCCGGCACCGGTCCTGCCGCCCGGAGATCATACCACCCACTTAACCCCCTGTTTTCGCAACATGATTGCAATTTCCTCCGGTCCGCCTGTGGCGCTCCCACCATGCGCCGGCGGGGCCGACCATGCGTCCAGGGGATGGTTCACATGCGTGAATGGCACACCCAAACCGGGCTGCGGGCATGGCCGGGATGCCGCCCGGGCCAGCCGCACCAAGCGCGCTCATCAGCAAGCAACCGGGCAAAATTGACAGCAACGGCCAAGAGCCATGTAGTACTCATCTTGAAATTCAGGCATGGTTACTTCTCCAACGACATGCCGTCGCATTCTTGACCATCCCCGTGATCAGCAAGGTTGCAATGTCCATTGAACAGACCCAGCCCTGGACCAGGCAGCTGCAGTCTCTGGCCGCGCTGCCTTCGGTCCGGATGGCGGTGCTGGGCATTCTGTGCGGCGGCGTGGCGACCGCGGCGACATTCCCCTATCTGCCGATCCTGGCCATCGACGAGCTCGGGCTGAGCCCGACGCTGTTTTCGACCGTCATCTTTGTCGAGGGCCTGCTGGCCGTCGGGGTGGCCCTGACGGTGGGCTATTTCTCCGACCGGATGAGCAGCCGCAAGCCGCTCCTGGTGATCGGCACAATAGCGGGCGTGGTCGGCTATGTGTTGCTGCCGATCTTTCCCGCGCCGGCGACGGTCGTGGCCACCATGCTGATCTTTCTGCCGCTATCGGCAACCGTGATCGGCCAGAACTACGCCCTGCTCCGGGTTCAGCTGCTGGCGCTGCCGGCGCCGGACCGGGCGGTTCCCAATGCGATCGCGCGGTCCTGCATCGCCCTGGCCTGGATTGCGGTGCCGCCGATTACCGCGGTGCTATTGTGGAGCGGCCTGCCGCTGACGACGGTATTTCTTGGCGCAGCCGCCGTTTGCGCGCTCTATCTGGCGGTGCTGGCGCCGGCCCGGTTCGACGCCGCCGCTCCCGCGGACGGCAGCCCGCGCCCCCGGCACGGCTTTCCCCTGGCCCTGCTGCTCGGGCCGTCGCTGCTGGGCCGGCTGTTCGCGGTTGGCCTGCTCGATGCCGTGCTCAAGCTGCACGGCCTGTTTTTCGGCCTGATGCTGCTGAACGATCTGGGCGGCACGCTGGCCCATGTCGGGATTGCCCAGGGCGTCATGGCGGCGTTTGAAATCCCCTTTATGCTGTTCTGGGCGGCGGTGGCCCGCCGGACCGGCTTGCAGACCGTGCTCATGGCGGCGGCGGCGGTGGAAGTGATCTATATGGCGTTGCTCAGCCAGGTGGGCTCGGTGAGCGTGGTCTTCATGCTGCTGGCGATCCACTCGCTGGGAGCCTCGGCCATCATGAGCATCTCGATTTCCTATGTGCAGGACCTTTTGGCCGAGCACCCGGGCCTGGGCAGTTCGCTGATTTCGGTCACCGGGCTGATCGGCACCACCGTGGCCGCAGGAGCCTTTGCGGTGGCAGCGGCGCTCTGGAGCTATTCCGGCGCAGCCCTGCTGGCGGCAGGGCTTGCGATGCTGGGCGGGTGGGCGATCTGGCTGTGCCGCAAGGATAAGCCGCCGCCCACTCCCGAGGGGCCGGAAACCGCGGCACCCTGAGCCCAAGCGCCAGCCGCGCTGCGCCGGCTAGTCGCGCAGGTTCACAATGTGGGGGGAGCGCACCGAATGAGGCTCCAACGCGGCACCGGCGCGCCCCTGCGCCGAATGGCGATTGAGCTTGAAATCACGCCACTTGGCGCCTGCGCTGAGGTGGACGATATAGATCGGCGCATAGGGATAATTGGGTTCGATCAGCAGGCCAGTGGCGCTGAGCGCCGGATAGCAAAGATGGATCAGCCAGTTGAAGGTCGCGGGCAATACATTGAATGGGTAGTCCCTGCTCCTGACAAGTCCATTGAAGGACAACAGCTCGAGCATGAAATCAGCCTTTGCGTGCTGCTTGCTGTGCAGGTCGGGCGCGGCCGCGATGGCCTTGAGATAGAAGTCGCGCCAGCCGTCCCAGACCGGGGACTGGCTCCACATGCACAATACCCCGGTGTTCAACAGCGGGCAGTTCCTCAGGTGGTGGCCGAGATCGGCGCTGAAATGGCGCGCCAGCCAGGCCTCGAACAGATCACTCAGATATGACTCGATATTGCCGCTGCCAAAGGCAGGCGATCCGTAGGGATCGTGGCGCCAGAAGCCGAGATAGTTGCGGTCCGCTTCCGCGCAGCAGGCAAATTCAACGCCGCGCACGGCCTCAACGCATCGGGCAATGGCATCGCCCGTTTGTATCCAGCAGTCGGAATCGATCCACAGCAGAATATCAAACCCGGGCACCAGGCGCGGCAGGAACGGCCTGATATAGACCGACAGCAATTCGAGCGGCAGGTCGGCCACGCCAATGGTGTCCACGATCTGCGCGTTGCCGATAATTGTGACGCCGCGAGCCTCAAGCCGGATTCGGGTTTGTTCCTGCAATCCCAGATCGACGACGAAAAGCCTGGTACCAGGCGGCAGGCTGGCCTTGGCCAGGCTGCCAAGCCACCCCTCGAGCAGGGGAACAAAAGTCTGGTCGCTGGCGGTGATGATGGCAAGCGTCGCCGTCGAGGGGTCGCGGTTGGCCGGTTCAGGCATGGCTTCCTCCCAGAATTGTCCCAGGTCTGGCTGACGCCGCCGCCCGGGGTCGAGCGCGGGGCCAGGCTATGTGGAACGCAGGCGGCGCGGGCCCCAAGACGCCGCGTCGTCTGGCAGTATGGTTGCCTTTGCGGCCCGGCCCCGCACCTGTTCCCCCTGCCGGAACGACCAAGCCAAAATCGCGCCCTGCCCTCAACAGTCAGCCAGACCCGCTCCACAGCCGGAGCGATATACTATAGCAGTCGGTAATCCTTAACGTCTTTACTCACTTGGATAAACATACATCATCATCTGTATAATTGCTTACCTGAATCATACGTAATTACAATAACGAAGTATATTTGCGTCGCGGACCATGCTGAATTGCCCATCATATCCGCGACGTGAAGCCCATTGCAGACAAAAGTGCATTCACGCCAGGGACTGTCATCGCTGGACTAAAGAGGAGGCGTGACTTTGATACGGACGGTTCAGTGCATTCACTGCGAGCATGCGATCCCGATAAGCGAAGACACCAAGGTCTCGGAAATCGTGAGCTGCTCGGATTGCGGCGCCCAGCTCGAAGTTATCGGCCTGGAGCCGCTTGAAATCATCGATGCCCCCGAAATTGAGGAAGACTGGGGCGAGTGAGCTTGGACCTTCCCGGGCTGTCGCAAGACTGATCGCCCGGTCTTTTCTGAATTGATCGCGGCCCTGTCGGCCGAGTTTTGCCTGCTCAAGACATTTTAGCGCCATAGGTTTGCTGAGATACCCGGTGGCGCCCCATTGCGGCTGACGCGTAACACCGCCGCGTTGCGAGGGTACATGACCATCATTTTGGCAACCAGCAATATTCGTATCGAAGAAAAGCTCATCCTCGCGTCACTCGATGCCGCCGGATGCCGCTACGAAACAGTCGATGTCCGCCAAAAGGTCTTCGGCACTGTCCCCGACGCCGCTCAATCGCCGTCCATATTGCTCAACAGATGCATTTCTCAAATCCAGTCCATTTCGACCGTCCGATATTACGAAAGCCTCGGGGTTCCCTGCATCAACTCGGCTGATACCATCGCCATCTGTGGCGACAAGCTGGCAACGTCACTGAAACTGCAGGCGGCCGGCGTGCCCGCGCCCCGTTTCGCCTTTGCCCTCGGGCGGCAGAGCGCCCTGATGGCAATCGAACATCTGGGCCCGCCCGTCGTGGTCAAGCCGGCCATCGGCTCATGGGGACGCATGGTTGTGCGGATCAATGACCGGGACGCGGCCGAGGCGGTGATCGAGCTGCGCGAGAACATGCCCGGTCCCCAGCACAGGCTGCACTACATTCAGGCGTTCATCGAAACGGGCAACAGGGATATCCGGGTCATCGCCCTCGACGGCGACATCGTGGCTGCCTATGCCCGCAGATCGGGGCACTGGATCACCAATGCGGCGCGGGGCGCGAGCGGCGAACGCTGCGCCGTCACCCCGGAGCTCGAGCGGATCTGCCGGAACGCCTCCGGTGCGGTGGGTGGCGGCATCCTGTCTTTTGACCTGTTTGAGGTCGAGCACGAAGGCTACCTGCTCAACGAGATCAACCACACCACCGAATTTGCCCTGGCCACCCATATAACCGGCGTCAATATCGCGGCCGAACTGGTCAGTTTCGCGCAGCGCCGGCTGGCAATATGGTCTCGGTAGCGGTCATGGGCGCCTCGGGCTATGTCGGTGGTGAACTGCTGCGCCTGCTGCTGGGCCACCCCGAGATTAACTCCGTGCAGGCGGCGTCGGACACCCGCGCCGGCGCCCTGATCGGCGACGTGCACCCCCATCTGCGCGGGCAGAGCACGCTTCAATTCGTTGCTCGCACGGCCATTGCCCCCTGCGATGTGCTGTTCCTGGCGATGTCACACGGCGCTGCCGCCGCCGATCCGGCGGCATGGATGGGTATCGCCCGCATCACTATCGATCTGAGCGCCGATTTCCGGCTCAAGGATCTGTCCCTCTATGAGCAGTATTACGGCCATCCGCACGCGGCTCCCGACATGCTTGGGCAATTCGTCCCGGGCATTGCCGAATTCGAACGGCAGGCCTTGGCGAGCGCCGACTACATTGCGGGCCCCGGCTGCTCAGCCCTGGCGGCCAGCCTTGCCATCAGGCCGCTCAGCCAGGCCGGCCTGATCGCCGGGCCCGTCTTCGTGGATGCCAAAGTGGGGTCGAGCGGCGCCGGTGCGGTGCCCTCGCCCTCCTCGCATCATTCCCTGCGCGCCGGCGGGGTGCGTGTGTTCAAGCCCGCGGGGCACCGGCACGAGGCGGAAATATCGGCCCTCTGCGGGCTGCAGGCCTATCTGACGGTGACCAGCGTGGACGCTGTCCGGGGTATTCTGGTTGCGGCCTATTGCGCGCTTTCGCGGCCGGTGACGGACAATGAACTGCGCGCTGTCTACCGCGCCGCATATGGCGCCGAGCCTTTCGTCCGACTGGTAAAACGGCGCGGCGAGGGGCCGTTTACTCTGCCGGAGCCAAGGCTTTTGACCGGCACGAATTTCTGCGATGTCGGCTTTGCCCAGACTCGCGACACTCGTTGCGTTGTCGCCTTTGCCGCGCTGGACAATCTGACCAAGGGCGCGGCGGGCAATGCCCTGCAGTGCATGAACATCCGTCTGGGGCTGGCCGAGCAGGCCGGCCTCAAGGCGCTCAGCGTTCACCCGGCGTGATCGATCATGATTGATGTCATCAAGATCGGCGGCAATGAAAACGTCGGAATGTCCAACATCCTCGACGATGTCGCCGAGCTGGTTGGGCAGGGTCGCCGGGTGGTCGTGGTGCATGGCGCGTCGCACCGCATCGCGCGACTGGGCGAGCGCCTGGGCCGTCCGCCGCGCTATTTCATCTCCCCCTCAGGCCTGCGCTCGCGCTACACCGACAGGGATACCCTGGATGTTCTCCTCATGGCGTTCAGCGCCGTCAACAAGGAGATCGTCGCGCATCTGCGCCGCAAGTCCATAAGGGCGGTTGGCCTGTCGGGCATGGATGGTGGCCTGGTCAGCGGCGTGCGCAAGCAGGCGTTGCGGGCCAGCCAGCACGGTCGGGTCAGCATTATCCGGGACGATTACTCGGCACGGATTGCCGCCGTGGACCCCGCCCTCGTCAATTGCCTGGTCGGCAACGGCTTTGTCCCGGTCATCTCGCCGCCCGCCTTCGACGCGACCGAGGGCCCGGTCAATGTGGATGCGGATCGGCTTGCCGCATCGATCGCTGCCGCGCTGCTGCCCAGCCGCCTGTTCCTGCTTACCGATGTGCCCGGCCTGCTGCGGGACAGGGCCGACCCGTCGTCCCTGGTTCGGCAGGTGACGGCGGCCGACATCGAAGACGCGCTGCAACTGGCAGAGGGTCGCATGAAGCTCAAGGTCCTGGCGGCCCATGAGGCGGCGCGGCGCGGCGTGGCGCCGGTGGTGATCGCCGACAGTCGCCGGCCTCGACCGGTTCTCTCGGCCATTGCGGCACCGGGCACCGTCTTTTCGGGCTCAGCAGATGCGGAGGCGCCCCATGCAGCCCTCTAGGCAGGCGGCGCGCGAACTGCTGGTCGAGACCGTCGGCATGCCGTCGCCCTCGGGTCACGAACAGGCTGTGGCGCAGTTGCTGGCCGACCGCATGGCGGCCCTTGGCTATCGCAGTCGCGTTGACGAAATCGGCAATGTGATCGGCGAGATCGGCGATCCGGCGGGGCCGACGCTGGTACTGCTCGGCCATATCGATACGGTGCCCACGCTGCTGCCGGTGATCGACACCCCGGAGCGCCTGCTTGGCCGCGGCACGGTCGACGCCAAGGGGCCCTTCTGCTGCATGGTCTGCGCCGGGGCGGCGATGGCCGCGGCGCCGTGCAGGTTCGTCGTCATCGGCGCGGTCGGCGAAGAGGCCGATTCGAGGGGCGCCTGGTCGCTGCAGGGCAAATTCGATCCGGTCGCGGTCATCATTGGCGAGCCATCGGCCGCCAACGGCATTGCCATTGCCTATAAGGGGCGGATCGGTGGCGTCTATTGCCAGCTATCGCCACCCGGGCACATTGCCGGGCCGCAGGGCAATGCCGCCACCGGCGTGATGACATTCTGGCGCATGCTGGAAGGCTATCTCGCGGATCAGCCGGCCGGCGAAAGCGTGTTTGACCGCGCCGAGGCCGCCATCAGCCGGCTGTCAGGCGATGCCAGCATGGCCGAGCTCCACTTCGACATCCGCATACCGGCGGGGTTCGATATCGACGCCTTGCTGCGCCACGCCGCCAGTCACAGCGGCCAGGGTTCTCTGAGGATTTTGGAAACCACCCGGGCGGCGGCGTTCTCGCGCTCATCGCCGCCGGCCCGCGCGCTGATCGCCAGCATGCGCGCGGCGGGACAGGCGCCAAGGACCAAGGTCAAGACCGGAACCTGCGACATGAACGTGGTCAGCCGGTTCTGGCACGTGCCGATGGTGGCCTATGGGCCGGGCGATTCCAGGCTCGACCATGCCCCGGACGAGCATCTGACCTATGCCGAATACTTCGCGGCAATCGACATTCTGACCGATGCGCTGGGCCGGCTTGCCGCCGAAATCGTCGCGGATCGGAGCGATCGACATAGTGCAGTCAACAGGGGGACATGATGGGCAGGCTGGACGGCAAAGTCGTATTGATCACCGGGGCCGCCCGCGGCCAGGGCGAAGCGCAGGCCATCATGTGCGCCAGGGAAGGCGCCAGGGTGGCGCTCACCGATGTCCTGACCGAGCAGGGCATGGCCGTGGCCGACCGCATCGGCGCTGCGGGGGGAGATGCCGCCTTCTTCCCGCTCGACGTCGCCAGCGAGGCGCAATGGGCGAGCGTGACGCGGCAGGTGCGGGACCGGTTCGGGCCGATCACCGTGCTGGTCAACAATGCGGGCATTCTGGAGCGGAACCAGACCGATGAACTCACCCTGCCCCAGATTGAAAGATCGCTCGGGGTCAACGCGATCGGCGCCCTGCTCGGCTGCAAGCACTGCATTCCGCAGATGCGCGCGGCGCGTGTCGGTTCGATCGTCAATATCGCCTCGACCTCGGGGATGATCGGTTCGACCGGCGGCTACACCGCCTATGCCATGAGCAAGGGCGCCATCCGGATGATGTCGCGCAACATCGCGGTCGAATGCGCCCCCGACAATATTCGCTCGAACGCGATTTTCCCCGGCCCGGTTCGCACCGCCATGATCGAGGACATGCTGCAGCCCGATGCCTGGCGCGACCGGCTGCGCACGCTGCCCATCGGCCGCGTCGGCGAGCCCGAGGACGTGGGCTACGCGGTCATCTATTTCGCGTCCGACGAGTCATCCTACGTCACCGGCGCCGAACTCGCCGTCGATGGCGGCACCGTGGCACAATAGGAGGGCACAGCGATGGTTTCAGTCAGCCGGATCGCCGACCGCATCACCGTCACCAATTATTCCGATGAACTCCCGCACGGATACACCAGGGCATCGATCGATCATCTGATCGGCTCACTGCAGGCGGCGCGCAAATATGTGCCCACCGAATTCTCCTATGACGATGCGGGCTCGGTCTATTTCGACCAGTTCGTCGACAGCCCGGAATACTACCTGCCCAAAAAGGAGGTCGAGATATTCCGCACCCACAACGATGAACTGGCCGGGCTGACCGGCAATTGCGCCATCTATGAAGTGGGCGCGGGCAGTTCGAAAAAGGTCAAGATCCTGCTCGAGGCCTATGACCGGCGCTATGGCGCGGTGCAGTTCAACCCCATCGATATCAATGCCGCAATCATGATCGAGGGCGCCAGGCACTATCTGCAGACGCTGCCCAATGTCTCGGTCAACTGCCTGGCCGGGGCCTATTCGGACGTCTTTGCCGCCAGGTTCACCGGCGCGGGACGCAAGCTGATGCTGTTCGTGGGCAGCTCGGTCAGCCAGGAGGAGAATGACGACCTGCTCGCCAGCATCAGGCAGCAACTGGACGAGGGCGACTTCTTCCTGATCTGCTTTGATCTGCAGAAGCATCCCGACATCCTGCGGTCGGCCTATCAGAACCATGCGGGCGCCATGTGCAGCCTGCATGTGCTGGACCACCTCAACGCCACCTTTGCGGGCGATTTCGATCCGGCCCGCTTTGTCTTCGAGGTGGTTTTCAATCCCGACCATGGCGGGTGCGAGACCCATTTGCGCAGCACGATCGACCAGGTCGTGACCCTGCGAACGCTGGACCTGAGGTTTTCGCTGCAGGCCGGGGAATCCATGCGCACCGGCGTGCAGCGGAAATTCACGGTCCAGCAGATGGCCGAGCGGCTGGCGCGGCTGGGCTTTGCCGAGGTCAGGACCTTTCTCGACGGACAGGGCTGGTACGCCGCGATGCTGCTGGCGGCGGCATAGTGCCCGGGGAGCTGCACGAGGTGGACCGATGACCGTGAACGCCACAGCAAAACTGGCCCTCGCCGGAGGAGCGCCCGCGGTGGGCCGCGACCTGTTCGTGCCGGCCTGGCCGCAGACCAACGCAGACGATGAGACGGCCGTCCTGCAGGCCCTGCGGGCCGGCGATTTGACCAGCCTGGCGCCGGCAGGGTCGGTCGAGCGGCTCGAGGCGGCCTGGGCGCAGTGGCTGGGCTGCGCCCAATGCGTTGCCGTATCGAACGGCACGGCGGCGCTGAAACTGGCCCTGGCCGCGCTGGAGGTGGGCGATGGCGATGAGGTCATCGTCCCGGCCCTGAGCTTCGTGGCGTCGGGACTGGCCCCGCTGCATGTGGGCGCCAGGCCGGTCTTCGTCGATATCGATCCGATTACGTTCAATCTTGATGTCGATCAGCTCGAACGCCGGATAACCAGCCGCACCAGGGCAATCATGGTTGTGCATCTGCACGGCCTGGCCGCGGCAATGGATGCGATCATGGCCATCGCCGGGCGTCACGGCCTCAGGGTGGTGGAGGATGCGGCGCAGGCGCATGGCGCCCGCTATCGGGGCCGAAAAGTCGGCACCATCGGGGATATCGGCGTCTTCAGCCTCAACGCATCCAAGAACCTGCCGACCTGTGGCGAAGGCGGGCTGATCACCACCGATGACACCGCGCTTGCCGACCGGCTGCGCGCGCTCCGCCAGTTCGGGGAGCACCTCCGGCATGGCGAACGCCGGCGCTACCAACATGACGACTATGGCTGGAACAACAAGCTCAGCGGCGTCCAGGCCGCCTATACGCTGAGCCAGCTGCAGCGGTTCGACACCGACAATGCCCGGCGCGCCGAGAACGTCACGGCATTTCTCGACAGGCTCCAGGCGCTGCCGGGTCTGGTCGTACCCCGGGCGCCGCCGGGGATCGAGCATGTCTGGCACATCCTGCGCTTTCGGGTCGATGCGGCTGCCGCCGGCCTGGGCAGCCTGGCCGACAGTTCGTTCCAGCTTGCGGCGACGCGAGCGCTGCGCGCCGAAGGCGTGCCGGTAGGGCCCTATCAGACCCTGCCCCTGCCGGCCCAACCGGTGTTCTGCGCAACCAGCCGCAGCCACATGTCCAGGCCGGGCCGGCAGATCGTGCCGACGCCATTCGATGCGGCCGCGTTTCCGACCTGCTGCGCCGTCCTGGCCGACAGTTTCACGCTGCAGCGGACGCACCTCAATCCCCAGTCCGGCCCGGTTCTGGCAGCCTATGCCGACGCCTTCAAGAAGGTGTTCGGGCAACACCGCGAGCAGGTCGGCAAGATTGCCGCCTCGATGCCGTTCACGCCGCCATGGCATGAGGGAACCCCGTCATGAGCGCGCGCATGGAGCAGCCCGATCTGGCATTGCTGGCGCAGGAGGCCGCAGCGATCCGGCGGCTGGTGCTGGACATGGCGCACCAGCCCGAAGGGGCTCATCTTGGCGGCGCGCTGTCGGCTGCCGACATTCTCGCGGTCCTGTTCGGCCATGTGCTGCGGCTGGATCCGGCAGATCCTGACTGGCCGGAGCGTGACCACTTCGTGCTCAGCAAGGGCCACATTGCCGCCGCCTATTATGCCGCCCTGATGCGGCGCGGCTTCATCCCATCGTCCGAGCTTGCCGGATATGCGCAAAGCGGCAGCCGGCTTGGCGGCCACCCCTCCCATACCCTGCCCGGCGTGGAGTTTTCCACCGGCTCGCTGGGCCATGGACTGTCGCTGGGGATCGGCATGGCCCTGGCCGCGCGACATTTGGGACGGCGCAACCGGACCTTTGTCCTGATGGGGGACGGGGAATTGCAGGAAGGCAGCGTCTGGGAAGCGGCCGGATCGGCGCGGCGGTTCGACCTGGGCGCCCTGACGGCGATTGTCGATCGCAACGGCCTTCAGATCAACGGCGCGGTGGAAAGCTGGCTGCCGGCGGGCAGTCTGGCACAGCGCTGGGCGAGCTTTGGCTGGGACGTCATCGAGTGTGACGGGCACAGCCTTGCCGAGCTGGCGGCGGTTCTTTCGCCATGGCCCAATCCCCGCGGCGTCCCCCGCCTGGTGCTGGCGCGCACGGTCAAGGCCAGGGGCATTGCCTTCATGGAAAACAGCAAGAAGAGCCACGCCGTCGCGCTGTCGGACAAGACCTATCAGGGCGCACTGAGCCAGTTGCAGGCGGGCGGGACGAGTTGAGGCATCTGCCAATGGAGCGCAACCATGCCGGTCGATGACATTGTCTGCCCTGAACGCGAGCATGGCACGCTGATCTCGGCCCGGCAGACGTGCCGGACTGCCCTGATCGGCCATGCCCGCGCCGATCGTCGGCTGCTCTGCCTCGATACGGACATGGGTGGCCTGGAGAGTGGCTTTGGGGCGGCATTGCCCGAGCAGTATCTCGATGTGGGCATCGCCGAAGCCAACATGCTCTCGATTGCCGCTGGTCTGGCCCGTGGCGGCTGCAGGCCGGTGGCGCACACCATGGCGACCTTCGCGGCAAGCCGCGCCTGCGAGCAGATCAAGCTCGACATCGCCCATCATGATCTGCCCGTCACGATCATCGCCACCCATGGTGGGTTTTCGGCCGGCCATTACGGGCCGAGCCATTTCAGCCTTGAGGATCTGGCGATACTGCGCAGCTTCCCCCACATGACCGTCATTGTGCCCTGCGACGCCTATGAGGCCGAACTGGCGCTGCGCGCTGCGCTGGCTCTGGGTCACCCCGCCTATATTCGCCTGGGGCGGAAGCCCACGCCGATATTGCACCAGGCGCGGCATGATTTCTGCATCGGCCGGGCCAGCCTGCTGCGGCCGGGCGACGATGTCACCGTCATTGCCGCCGGTCCCTACGCCGTCGCGGGCGCCCTGCAGGCTGCGCATGATCTTGCCGGCGAGATGGCGCTGCGTGTGATCAACATGGCCACCATCAAGCCTCTCGACGATGTCGTGGTGATCGCGGCGGCCCGCGAAACAGCCGGGATCATCACCGTGGAAGAGCACATGAGCACGGGCGGGCTGGGCGGCGCGGTAGCCGAGGTCGTTACTACATTCGCCCCCTGCCCGGTGCTGCGCATCGGCGTGACCGGCAGCATTCCCACCCGCGTCGGCGACGAGGAAAGCCTGTTGCAGGCCTGCGGGATTTCGTCCGCCGGCATCGCCGAGGCGGCCCGTCGGCTGCAGGCCGGCCGAGGCGCCGCCAGCCCGAGCCAGGAGGTCCGTCATGGATAGCTATTACCCCACCCGAAAATGGCCCGATCCCTGGGTTGATCCCGGGTCGGCCCGGTCCGGCCGCATGGTGCCTATCCCGCTCGAGACCTATTTCAACACCATTGCAGTGACGGGAATGGACCGCCTTGCCGAGGGGCGCCTCAATATCTGGCGCAATTCCTACCCGCTCGAAGAGGCGCGCGCCCTGGGCCGGGAGATCGCCGCCGGCGGCATGCGGTTCCGGCTCGCGCCGTTTGACGGCGTGGTTGCCGACAAT
>TARA_R110002124_G_scaffold138320_2_pt1 | contig 22543 bp, 15 predicted proteins | sample TARA_R110002124 | Tara Oceans TARA_R110002124 (sample SAMEA4397445) | marine metagenome | biome: Polar Biome; feature: [SRF] surface water layer (ENVO:00010504); material: water (ENVO:00002006), including particulate matter (ENVO:01000060) such as... | depth 5 m
TAGCGGCCTCAGCAAAAGCGACGCGGGTAAAGCGGTCGACGCCGTATTTGATTCCATCACCAGTGCATTGTCCGGCGGCGGCGAAGTTCGTCTCGTTGGCTTCGGTACATTCTCGACTCTAAGCGCAAAGCATCTACCGGTCGCAACCCGCGCACCGGCGAACCGATGCAGATTCCAGCATCGACTCAAGCAAAATTCAAAGCCGGCAAAGGCTTGAAAGACGCCGTCAACTAAACACCAAACCGGGGAGCAGAGTTTCGCTCCCCATTTTTATTTCGCGCTTTGCTCTGGAAATATAAGGCGGGACCTCAAAAAGAGGCCCGCCTTTTTCTATGGGCGATCCGCTGGGCCCGATCTTGAAATTCCGCTTTTCGACCTTAGGTTAAAGCCTTCCGAGGCAGAAAATATACAGAGGTTTCATGGCAGGCGGCTGGGCACGCGACGGTGCGGTGCAGGATCAGATTGACGATACGATCGCCGACGCGGTGAAACGCGCGCGGGCCGATATGCCGACGGGTGAAGCGGCGAAATATTGCGTCGAGTGCGGAGACGAAATACCCGAAGCGCGTCGCCGCGCCTTGCCCGGCACCCGAACCTGCGTTGCCTGCCAGTCGTCGAGGGATGCGGCCCGGACAAGGGCCGGTATCAACCGGCGCGGTAGCAAGGACAGCCAGTTGCGCTGAACGATAGCCTGCCGCTCTATTTTTTCTGAATATTAGCAACCGGATACTCCGGCGCCGCTTTGTACCAATCACTGTGGCGCTCCGATACAATCATAAGTGCCAACCAATTGGTCCCCAAGGGGAAGGTCGCCCCGGAAATCGCCCAAGTCGGCTCAGATCTTAGATCCAACGCCGTTCAGAGCCGGTCCATAATTTATTTTCAGTCTCTATTGCTAATGCAAATGATTATCAATAGAAGCTAGGGCCTACAGGAGGTCCTATGATTCTTACACGCAATATTTCGCTATTAATGCTCCTCGGTGCAGCATCCCCTCTCGCCGCCCAAGATCTTGCTGAGGTCGATCGCGAGGACGATATTATTGTTATTGGCCGGGCGGAGCGGCTGTACAGGGTCGAGGAGACAAGTTCGGGGAAGTTGCCGACCGATCCGCTCGCATCAAGCCAGTCCATCACTGTCATTACCGATGACCTGATCCGTGATCAGGGGGCACGTGACGCACAGGATCTATACCGCAATATCTCGGGTGTCAGCGTTTTCAGCTATGCGGGTGTCACGGCGCGGGGTTTCCGGCAGGAAGAAAATTTCTTCGATGGACTGCGCGGCGACCCCTATTCCGGCTTTTCAGTCCCCCAGACGTTCAACATTGAACGGCTGGAATTTCTGAAAGGGCCGGCCGGGATGCTTTATGGCCAGTCAGCCCCAGGCGGGCTGTTTAACTATATTTCAAAAAAGCCGTCTTTCGATCCTGCGATAGAGGCGCGTGCAATTGTCGGAACGCGCGACCGGTTCGGGGGTTCGGCCGAAGCGACGGGGCCGCTTTCCGGCAAGATCGCCGGGCGCGTGGCCGTCTTCTACGAAAACAGCGACAATTTTCGCTGGAATGCCGACAATGAAACGTTGATCCTGGATGCCGGACTGAGAACCGATTTTGATTTCGGGACGCTGACGCTGCAGGCGACGCGCTATGATATCGATCTGGGTGGCAATCGCTTGCGCGGTGTGCCGACTGATGATGATGGCAATTTTTTGGCTGATCGCCGCTGGAACCATAACGAAGCGACTGACTTTCTCAGGCTGCAATCCAATGTTGCCCAGGCGTTGCTCGCGGTCGAGCCGACCGATCAGCTGAAGCTTGATTTTGGTCTGCGCTACATTGATGCCAACGAAAGTCAGGAATATCATGAACCCCGTGGCCTTTTCGACTCCGATGGCGACGGCGAGGTCGATTCCAGCATCCGAGAATTCCGCGATCAGTTTCGCACCTATGAAAGCTGGTCCTTCGGAGCCAACGCCATCTGGTCGGCGGACGTTGGCGATATCGGCAACCGGATACTGGCAGGCATGGATTATTATCAGGAAGACGGCTCGCTCAACTATTATCGGGCGCGCGGCACCAATAGCGCGGTGGCGGGCCTTCCGACGCCGCTCAGCCTCACCAATCCGCAATATGGCGTGACCGATCCATCCACCTATGATCTGACGCTCATCTATCCCGATGACCGTCCGGCCAGCGCTCGCCGCGCCGGGTTGTACATACTTGAAGAGGCGACAATCGGACCGGTTATTGCCGTGGTCGGTGCACGATATGATGATTTCCGGGACGAATTGCAGGGGCAATCCTATGGCGACAATGCCTGGACCTGGCGCGCTGGACTCACCTGGCGGGTACGAGAGGATGTGTCGCTGTTCGGCCAATATGCAACCAGCTTTGAACCGCAGGGCATTGCACAACAGGATGTGCTTGCTGGCGGTCCGTTTTCGCCCCTGAAAGGCGACATGCTGGAGGCAGGTATGAAGACGGCCTTGTTGGGAGGACGGGTTCAGTCCAGCCTGTCGGTCTATCAGATAAGGCGTACGAATGTTCTTCAGGCCGACCCGGCGGGCGATCCGGGGGGAGACGGGGTCGATGATTTTGTTTCGTTCGGCGAAGTCACCAGCAAGGGCTTCGACCTCGACCTTGCTGCCGACATCACGCCGGATTGGGTGTTGACCGTCAATTACGGCTATAATGATACCAAAATCACCAAGGACAACGGAGGCAGCGGTTTCAGCCTGAATATCGGCGATCGCTTTCCCAATGCGCCGAAGCACCAACTGGGTTTCTGGACCCGATACCAGATCAGGCCGGTTGGCCTGGCCTTTGCACTGGGCGGTGACTATGTCTCGGCGCGGCGGTCGATCAGCGATCAGCGGGTAAAGCCCTATTTGGTCTTCGACGGATCGATCATCTATGAGGCCGGTCCCTGGACGGCGATGGTCCGCATCGACAATATTTTGGACAAGACCTATGCGTCGTCCGGTTTCATCGACCGGACCGGGCACTTCCCGGGCGAACCAAGGTCCGCCTTTATCGAGGTCACTCGAAAATTCTGATGGAAAGGGCGCCCCGGTCGGACGTTTCCGGAAAAGCGCGGGTCAAGCCTGCCCGTTTGTGGTGGCTGATCCATCAATGGGCAGGCTTGAAACTTGCCATTTTGCTGACCTTCGTCTTTGCAACCGGGACGCTGGCAGTGCTGTCACACGAGATCGACTGGCTGCTTCATCCCGGCCTGCGGGTATCACCGTCTTCCGTCAACGGTGAACCGCAGTGGGACCGGATCGCCACGGCGGCAGCCGCGCACCCGGCGACAGCCCGCATCCGGTCGATTGATGCCCCGGTCGCCAGCGCCTTTGCCGCTCAGGTTCAGATCACACGCGGCGATGGCGGGCTGGCCTTTCTCTACGCCCATCCGGAAACCGGGGCGATCCAGGGTGTCGGGCCCTGGGTCGGGGCACAGCGCATCTTGCGCAACATGCACCGTCATCTCAATCTTCCGCTGAATATCGGCGTGCCGCTGGTCTCGGTTCTTGCCGTCCTGATGCTTGCCAGCCTGATATCCAGTCTGGTGGTCTATAAACGATGGTGGCGCGGTTTTTTCAAGCCGATCCGCTGGCGCGACGCTCGTACCGCTTGGGGAGATATTCATCGCCTTGCCGGTCTGTGGTCGCTGTGGTTCGTGGCGCTTATCTCGCTGACCGGCTTGTGGTATCTGGCCGAAAGCCTCGGTCTTGATGCACCACCGGCAATTGCCGCGCAGGCCGAAAATACGGTTACGGACAGGCAGGTCGTCTCGCGCTTTTTCGCCAGCCTGGCTGCCGCGCGAACAGCGGCCCCGGATGTGGCGATTCGACGAGTCGTCTTTCCGGGCAAGCCGGGGCAGGCGTTCCGCTTTGAAGGTGATGCCACAGCGATTCTGGTGCGGCCCCGCGCCAATGCGGTCTGGACCGATCCGGCGACCGGCACGGTCATTGCCACAAGCCGCGGCGAGGACCTGTCGTTGCACCAGCGTATTTCGGAAGCGGCGGACCCGCTGCACTTCGGCACCTTTGCAGGTTATTGGAGCAAACTGCCATGGTTCCTGTTCGGGTGCCTGCTGACCATGCTTTGCGTCTCGGGCGTGACCATTTTTGCGCTGCGGCTGGCGCGTCGACCGCCGAGCGGGGGCGATCAGGCACCACCGCTGCGGATAGCCTGGATCGGCATGGGGCGATGGAAATGGCTGGCGATCGCGCTAGTGGGGCTCGGTCTCCTGCTCATATATCCGCTGGCGACCGGCTGACCGGCGATCTTTCCGGGTTATGATGGATCGGCCGGCGCCAGATCCTTTCCGCCTATTTCGGAACCGAAGGCGCACTAGGGTGTTATCCAGACATCCCCCACGGCTTTTTACAGGAGCGCCGCGATCGAACATCTGGCTGACAATTTCTGGAGCATACGCGGCGATTTCAAAATCTCGCACGTCATCAATATCGGCACGCAGATGTCACTGGTCCGAAAGCCGGACGGGAGCTTCGTCCTCCTTGATTCCTACGAATTGGACGAGGCCGACCGCGAAGAGCTTATGGCGCTGACCTATGGTAGTTCCCTGATCAAGGCGATTTTGAACGTCCATCCGTTCCACACCATCCACTGCAAATTCATGCAGGAGCTGCTGCCCCACGCACGGTTGATCGGCACGCGGCGCCATCACAGCGAAATTCCGGGTCTGTCATGGGACGCCGCGCCTATCGAGGATGAGGCAACCCAGCAGGAATTTTCCGATATCTTCGACTTTTCGGTCCCTGCAGGCGTCGAATTCGTTCCCGACGATGACAGCGTTCACGTCAGTTCGGTTCTCGTCCGGCATCGCGAAAGCCGAATTGTGCATGTCGACGATACGCTCATGTTCCTCAACCTGCCTTCGCTGGTACAGAAACTGGTTCCGGGTCCGCGATTGCGTTTTCATCCGAAGCTTGCTGACGCGCTGGAGAAGCGGCCCGGTGCGGCCGACGACTATATTGCCTGGGCTAGAAGTCTTGCCCGCGACTGGGCCGATACCAGAATCGCCTGCGTCGCACACAACGGCAATTTCCGTCTGACCGGTGAGACTTTTGCAGAGGCCATCGAGGACGCCCTCGAACAGGCCGCCGACACGTTGGACGATCACCGCAAGACCTGCGGCTGAATATATGCCCTCAATTCCCCCAACGCCAAAAAACAAGGATCCTCGATGACCGACAAGACCATCCAGACAGTGAACCCGCTGACCGAACAGGTTCTGGCCACCTATCCCCTGATGTCCGACAGCGAGGCGATGGATGTCGTACAGAAGAGCCACGACGCCTATCTCGACTGGCGGCTGAAAAGCCTGATCGAGCGCGCGGCCGTGATCGCCGACATCGCTGCCGAACTGCGCAGGTCGAAAGATGAGTTTGCCCAGCTGATGACCGACGAAATGGGCAAGCTGCTCAGCGATGGCCGTGACGAGATCGAGCTGTGCGCGAGTATTTGCGACTATACCGCGAAACACGGTCCGGAAATGCTGGCAGACGAGGAGCGTGAGGTGCCAGAGGGCCGCGGGCTCGTGACCTATGCGCCGATCGGTGTTGTCTATGGCATCCAGCCGTGGAATTTTCCCTGCTACCAGGCGATCCGCTATTCGATATCGAGCCTGATGGTCGGCAACGGCGTGCTGCTGAAACATTCCGCCAATTGCACCGGCAGCGGTCTGTTGCTGCGCGATATCTACGAACGGGCCGGTCTTCCCAAGGGGCTATTTGGCGTGTTGCTGATTTCCCATGACCAGTCCGATGCCATTATCGGGCACAAGCTGGTGCGCGGTGTGACCCTGACCGGCAGCGACCAGGCCGGGCGCACGGTTGCCCAGAAGGCGGCTGAAGTGTCAAAAAAGACAGTTCTCGAACTGGGGTCTAACGATGCCTATATGGTGTTCGACGACGCAGATCTCGATCTCGCGATCAAGACCTGCGTGCAGGGAAGACTGTTCAACAACGGCCAGACTTGCGTCAATGCCAAACGCTTCATTGTTACCGAGAAAAATTACGATGCCTTCGTCGCGGGCTATGCTGCGGCCTTCAAGGACGTGGTCATGGGTGATCCGAACCATGATGACACCCAGCTCGGCCCGCTTGTGTCCTGCGGCCAGCGCGACCAGATCCACGCACAGGTAGAGGAAAGCGTGGCCAGGGGGGCGAAGATCGTTGCCGGCGGCGCATTGCCGGACCGGACCGGCTGGTTCTACCCGGCGACCGCGCTGGTCGACGTGGCACCCGGACAACCCGCCTATGACGACGAGATTTTTGGACCGGTTGCCTCGATCATCAAGGCCAGGGACGACGAGGACGCCATGCGCATTGCCAACGACAGCCGCTATGGCCTGGGCGGCGGCATCTTCAGCAAGAACGTCGATCGCGCGGTCAGGATGGCATCGACCTGTTTCGACACGGGCATGGTCAACATCAACTGCTATTCGATCGCTTCGCCAGACATGCCGTTCGGCGGGGTCAAGGATTCCGGATATGGCCGGGAACATGGCGAGGTCGGGATGAAAGAATTTGCCAATGTGAAGGCGATTACGATTGCGGCCTGACATAAAGGAAACGTTGCGCTGCGACGTCGCCATTGTCGGCGCCGGCACCGCAGGGCTCGCCGCGGAACGGGCTGCGCGTTCCAACGGCGCCAGCACATTGTTGATCGATCCCGAGTATAGGGGGACCACCTGCGCGACGGTGGGCTGCATGCCTTCCAAATTGCTGATCGCGGCTTCGCATGCTGCCCATGCTGCACGGTCGACGGACATGTTCGGAATCTCCGTTGCGGAGGTTTCGATTGACGGCAAAGCGGTGATGCAGCGGGTCCGAGACGAGCGCGACCGCTTCGCCCGGCTGACCCGCGACAATATCGCGGATATCCCCGAGGGCGTCCGGTTGACGGGCAGGGCGAAATTCCTTGCACCAGATTGTCTGGGGCTGGACGATGGCCGCCGGATCGAGGCCGACAGTATCGTTATCGCGACCGGCTCGGCGCCGTTCGTACCGGGTGAATTCTCAGGCCTCGGCAACCGGTTGCTCACCAACGAGAATGTGTTTGATCTGGAAGATTTGCCCGACCGGTTGGCGGTCATTGGTGCCGGCCCGATCGGACTGGAACTGGCGCAGGCGATGGCTCGTCTGGGCGTCGAAGTCAGCCTGTTCGATCGTGGCGACCGGCTCGGTGGCGTTCGCTGTGACCGGGTACATGGGGCGCTCAAGGCGATCATCGAAGAGGATATGGCCCTGCGCCTAGCCGTGGAGCTGAAGGTTGAACGGAAGGATGGCGGTGTCAGCCTTGCCTGGAACGGGATATCATCGGGTCAGGCCGAATTTGACTATCTTCTCGTCGCCACCGGACGCCCGCCCAATCTGGACAGCCTGAATCTATCCGCCGCCGGTCTTGTGCTTGATGACGACGGGGTGCCAGAGCATGACCGAGAAACCATGCAGTGCGGGGACAGCTCGATCTTCCTCGCCGGTGATATCGCGAACGACCGGCCCGTGTTGCACGAAGCCTCGCAAGATGGTGCCATCGCCGGGCGCAACGCCGTGGCTTTTCCCGCATTGAGTCCCGCCGACCGTTTCACCCCGTTCAGCGTCACTTTTACCAGCCCGCCGGTGGCCCAGATCGGCAAGTCGGAGGAGCAGGGGGTTGTCACCGGCACTGCGGATTTCAGCGATCAGGGACGTGCCCGGGTAGAAGGAATAAACCAGGGTGTGCTCACCCTCTATGCCGCCGCGCCCGATGGCCGGCTGATCGGTGCCGACCTGTGCACACCGGCCAGCGAGCATCTCGCCCACATGCTCGCATGGGCGGTCCAGCAGCGCCAGACGGCGACGCAGCTGCTGGAAATGCCCTTCTATCATCCGACGATCGAGGAAGGGTTGAAGCAGGCGCTACGCACGATTTGCGCGGCAACGCCGCTCGACCTGCCCGAAAACCAGGATCGTGGTGTTCCGTCCGGTGCATAGACCGGACCCTGAATGTGAAAACAGGAAACCATCCGCCGAATGGTTTCCTGTTGAAAAAATGGTAGACGCTGAGGGGTTCGAACCCACGACCCGCTGATTAAGAGTCAAAGTATGGTCTCAGTCATGAGATTTCATGAGGTTTCAATTCATCTTAGTATAATGCATAATACCGCTAAAAACCTTGCATTATTGTCACCTAACCATATCATTACGTTTCACGGGGTAACAACGAAGCTTATTCAATGTGTTGCCCTTATGTTGCCCCAGAGTGAGATCGCGATGTCGACACCAAAGGAAGAATTAACTGCGAAACGGCTTGAGAAGCTCATGCCTGCCGATCCTGGCAAGCGCTATGAGATCGCCGATACGCATGTGAAAGGTTTTCGTGTGCGAGTAGGAGACGCCGCTGTTGAGAGTGACGCCCGTGGCAGGAAAGGCAAAGCCGCTCAGGTCAGCTATGTCTTGCTTGGGCGTTTCAAGCCAAGCGCAAATCCTACGCGCAGAACTCTCGGCACCTTCCCAGAGATGGGGTTAGCTGATGCTCGCAGGAAAGCCATCGACTGGAAAGCCCTAATTAGGGCTGGAATCGATCCGGCCGAGGAGGCGAATCGGATTCGGATAGAAGCCGAGATTGTGAGGCAAAATCGGCGTTCATTATTAGAGGTGCTGGATCAATACGAACGGGAGAAGCTTGACGGTCTTCGAAGGGGGAAGGCAACGCGCCGAGCACTGGATGGCGAATGTGGGCTGCTTACGGATTTCCTGAATCGCGAACCCTCATCAATTACGCGGTCAGAAATACGAACTGTTTTAAGACGGCGCGCGGGACTTTCACCGATTTCCGCGAACCGTCAGTTAGCCTATGCTAACGCGTTTTTTAACTGGTGCGTCGTAGAAGAAATTATCGCGGAAAATCCTGCTCGCCTAATACCTAGACCTGCGCAGGAAGTTCCCCGCGACAGACACCATTCCCTTTCAGAGCTGGCAGAGATTTGGACCGCAGCGGAGGATCTCGGTTATCCTTTTGGCCCGCTAATCCTACTTCTCATTGTCCTGCCGATGCGGCGCGAGGAATTGGCGGCGTTGGCCATAATGGAATTGGACCTCGGTGACGATGATGCCATCGAAGGAGTTTGGATCTTACCTTCTGATAGAACTAAACGAGCCAATGCGCTGAGGGTGCCGCTTTCACCGTTGGCGCGGCTAATTATCAAGGGAGCGATTGCCGACGAGGGACGGCCAAAGAAGAGTCAGTTCGTCTTCACCACCACGGGAAAGACGTCCGTTTCAGGTTTTGGAAAAGCCAAGCGGAGGCTGGACAGAATAATTCAACAGAACCGCGCGAAGATAACTTTCGATTCCGGTGAAGAACCTGAGCCGATGGCTCATTGGACTTTTCATGACTTAAGAACGACGTTTACCACCCTTGCGTGTGAGGAGTTGAATGTGGATGCGGCTGTAGCGGACCGCATTCTGAATCACGTGGCCACCGCGACCACATCTAAGATCATGCGCACCTACAACAAATCCGAGCTATTTGGCCCCCGGAGACAGGCTCTGAATGCGTGGGACTGCCTTATCCAAGAACATGTTATTGGTCAGATGACTGACAAAATTGTGCCCATTAGGGCTGTCGGGACGTGAGTGTGGATGCCGTCGCGCGATTGGCCGCTATACATACCGACGACGTTGAGGAAGCCATCGCCATGCGCCTTCCTCGAGAAGAAATTGGCGCTGATGGCGATGCCTTCAAACTCATCGAAGATGCAATATTGGGGCTAATTGAGCAGATAGAAGAAGCGATCTATTTTGATCTAAAAGAAGTGACATTCAGCGTCGAAACGGCTGAGATGATTGCGATCGCACTAAAGACACGTAAGAGGCAGAGAGGCAAACCTCGCGAAACCAAAGATGAGTGGGCTCGTCGCACTGCAATTATCGGATTTGCACGACGTCGTAAGCTAATGTTGAAAGAGGCAGGGATGCCAGCCCGGCAAGCTGCCGAAAAAGCAGCTCTCGAAGCCGAAGAGTTAGCTATTTCTCTTGGCTATAAACTCAGTTCTGAAACCATTTTGGACCGGATGAAACGGCGTGATAAAAAATACCGGGTTTAAAATCGGTGATATCTCAATGAGGATCGTTCATTGAATGGCGATCAACTTCATGAGGCATCAAATGAACAATGAAATCGATCCTTTTCTCGGCCGCTCGACAATTCGTGAAATCACGACCTTATCTTTTCCTACTATCAACCGGATGCAAAGGGCGGGGCGCTTTCCGAAATTTGAGCAGATCAGTTCCGGACGAGTTGGTCTTCGTAAATCAATCCTCGCCGAGTTTCTGGAAGGCAGGCGCGATTGGAGCGCCGCAACCAAAGCATAGTTGTCGAATTCAATGTCTAAGCAACGGCCATGGTATAAACGCAGCGGTTTGGATTTCGTTATGTCGACGATGGATTTCCCGTCAAGCGACCACAAATGGGTCTTCTCAGTAATCATTGATATGCTGAACGATCAGGATCGGCCGCTACGTGACTGTCCCAAATTTATCCGTGGAATTACTGGCGTGTCAATTCAGAAGTGGACCGCCGTTCGTCGATATCTGATCGATCACGGTCATTTGATCGAGTTAGATGGTGGGTATATTTCAAACCGGCGTTTTGAACGCGAGCGGACCGAGCGAGAAAATTCGCACAAGGCATCAGTTGAACATGGTAAAGTGGGTGGACTAAAATCGGCTGCTTCGAACCAGAAACCGCCTTGTCCGAATGTCGAAGGCCAAGAAAAAGTTGGAGATAATCCCGAATTAATCAGCAAGTTTTCAAAGAAAAAAAATAGACCTACGGCGACAAAATGGCAGAAATTAGGGGATTGCGATCGACCCCCCCCTCAAGCCCCGGGCGCACGTCAAGAGGCTAGAATAGAATCTAACTTAACCCAACCCAATGAATCTATCGGGAATTGGCTAGACCGTGAAACTGAAGGTCGGGCGGGGCGAGATGATGATTGTAGCAAGTTGGAAGAGGCTGACTTGCGAGTCCTCTACGAATCCGTAGCAGCAGCATCTGGCCATAATCCCGTTGCACCTGATCAGATCCAGCGTGCCACTCGCTTTGTTCGGAAGTGGCGTGATGCTGGAATGGACTTCGACAAGGTCGTCTTCCCCACCATCCGAGCCATGATCAGCGAGAGTTCCGAACCCACCCGAACCCTTGGCCGCTTTGATGCCCGAATTTTCCACGAGCACGCCCGTATGGCCGCAACGCCGAAGGACCGGGCCTACCAGCCCCCGGCTGAACCTCTCCTCGCGCCTGAGGGGGAAGCAGAAATCTTCCGGCCGATGCGCGACGCGCTCCTGAAAAAAATGGGCCCAGCGGCATACTCGACATTCCTGAACCACGTCAGGTTTGAGGAGGTCCACGATGTGCCGGGAGAAGGGAGGCGCGTCATGGGGGTGACCTATGTCCGGAAGGGCTCAATCATCTTGATGGACGGAAACAGGGTGGGTCTTGTAACCCGTGCAGCGAAGGCCATCGGCTTTACGGAGGTGTGGTGAGATGCGAGCCTGTGCGTCTTTAAGCCTGAACGAGAGCCCTCCAAGCTCCGTCCCCTCGTTTCCGCCGATGGTTCAATTCAAAAAATTGCCCAATGATTTAGCAAAATCTTGGCGATAACTAGCCAGCGGTCGAGGCATAAGATTATATTTTCTTCACTTAGGGTAACCGAATGACCAGTGCGCTTCGCAAGTTGCTTGCCCAATATCGTGATGTTGCAAAAAACCCGCGTGCACAGGGAACCTATTTTGAACGGCTCGCGATAGTTTTTATCCAACGTGATCCTGGAATGTCGCAGGAATATGAGGATGCATGGGACTACGCCATCGAAACAGTCGATGATCCGGCCTATCCGCTCAAACTGTTCCAGCGTGTTATCACCGTCAGTCTGGAAACGATGAAAATCGTGCGCAGCCTACCGACCAGAAGGATCGCGCGCAGCGCTGATGGAGGATGCGATTTTCAAGGACGAGTTCGATCGACAACGAGAGCAGATCGCGCAGATGAAGCTTCGCTATGTCCAGATCGAATGCCCGATCGAGCAGCACCTGTTCGAGCTTTACGCAGCCCTCAGGTTAGGCACGTCTATCTCCGAATTTACGACAAGCTGAGATGGAACCTAAGGCCAGTGACTATGGCTCGGTTCAAGCCCCTATAGTGAGGAGCCTGATTGAACAATCCTGACCTCTTGCAAATTACCGTAGGATGCAATTCCGGCTTTGCATAAGGCGCTAAATGCCACATGAAAGACAATCACGCGCGCGCGCGCGAGGGAAATCTGTCCGTAAACTCACAGGATCCAAGAGATTCTTACCCGGTTAACCACCCAATTCCAGACATGCACATCTGCCCGATTTTGTGTCCGCTCCGCGCCCAATGTCAGTCTTTGGAGCTCGCTTGCCGATCGCCTGAAAGCGGACAAGGTTTCCAATCGCCCTAGAGGTCAGAGTCTCGGACTTTCCTGCTGTTCCCACCCGACATGTTGAATGGCAGGTCCTGTCAGTAGCTGCCCTGCCTGGCGCCTCGGTAAACAGCCGTGGGATGTCGAAGTGGGAATTCTTTTGCCGTCTAGCATGCTGCGCGCCGATCAGCGTCCGTCGTCCGGCGGTAGCTCCTCGCGATACGGCGACATGGACCGCATCGTCATTACCGAGATAGTGTCCGGCAGGTCGAACGCGCGAACGTCGACGACGCCGCCGGCGAGAGGGAGGTCGAGGGCCTTGTTCGCGATCCACGCCGCATAGGGCTCGAAGCCGCCATCGAGATCGAGCCCCTTGCTCCAGTCTTCGAGCAGCGAACGCTCATCGTCGGACAGCCCGGGACCGTCCCCGGCCAGGCGGGACAGCAGCCGTTCGCGCTCGTCCAGGTCGAGGCCGTCGGCCCGCCCGGATGCGATGGCGATTAGCCTCACCAGGACCGCGCGATCTTGGTGGCCGTTGCGCTCCAGCTGGGCGAGCAGGGCGTTCCGCCCGGGACCGGTCAGCATGCCCGCCGCCATCAGGAGGGGGCCGGCGACGGTCGGGCCGTCGCTCGCCGCGAACGCCATGGCGGATCCGAGGTCCTCGATCTTGCCGTCGTAGGCCCTGTCGAACAAGGCCCACGCACCGCCCTGCGCCGCCGGGCGATGCGCTGGCGAGCTCCGGAGGCCCGGAGCTTCGAGCGAGGACAGCAGTGCCAGCGCGATCCGTGCGTCGTCCTTTTTCGCCAACGCCAGCAGCGCCGCCGGCGCCACGAAGGGATCGACCGAGCGGCCGGCGGCGAACGCGAGCAGTTCGTCGATCGCGGCCGTCGGCAGGGCTTCGAACTTACCAAGTGCCGCCGCCGCGGCTCGCGCCACTGCGAACCGAGGCCACGAGTTCCCCATCCCCATGCTGGTCGCGAAGTTGCGGTCGTCGGCGACGAGGGTCACCAAGGCGGCTATGGATTCGGGCCAGCGATGGTCCGCCATCATTTCGGCGAACGCGAGCCGCACGTCGGCGCTGGCGTCGCCCGACGCCTTGGTCACGAGCCGCTCCCGCTCCTCAGGATCTGCAGCGTCTGGGACGAGGCTCTGGAGCGCCTCGCGTCGGACCTTGTAGCGCTTGTGCCCCAGCGCGTCGGTCATGCGCTCGCGCAGGTCGGCCGGGTCCGCGATCCGCAACGCCCGCAGGGCCAATTGGCCATTCTTGGTGTCCCCGGTCGCCAGCAGGGTGGCGACCGCGTCGCCCACCTCCACGCCCGCGAACGCGGCCAACAAAACGAGCGGCTGCGCCACGTCGGTGGATGCGTGCGCGAGCCGTTCCGCGAGCCGGCCGCGCGTCGTGTCGTCAAGGGCGTCCGCGACTTCGTCAATCCGCTTCCCGGACATGACGTCCGCGAGCGCCCGGGCGAGCGCCTGCTCCTCCGATGGATAGCTGTCGGCCAAGGCGTGGACGCGCTCGAGCCGCGTCTCGGCGCCAGCCGCGCCGCGCGAACCGTCGCCCCAGCTTGTCGTCATCACGTCCCGCACCAGCTCCAGACGGCGGTCGACCGTCGCGGCCGATGCAGCGGCCTCAAGGACCGGGACGGGGTCGACCGGCCGGTGCCGCGTGGCGATCTCGACCAGCCGCTCCCGAAGACTAGACCCCTCGATGTCGGGGCGAGCGAGCTCCGCGATCAGATCCGGCTCGAGCTCCGCGTCCCAATGCTCCCGCACGGCAGCCCATGCGTAGTCGCGGACCCAGCCCTCCGCCAATCCGAGCAATTGCCTCAGGTCGTCGACGTCGACGTCGGGTGAGTTCTTGAGCACCTCGGCCAGCGCGCGTGTCAGCAGCTCCGCCCTCGGATGCCCGTGGATGAAGTCCACACCGTCCCGGCCCTTCCGGAGCGCGACGATCTTTTCCAAGCCGCTACGCGCGTTGTGGTAGGTATCGCCCGGCTCCTCGAGCTCGTGATCCGCGGCGTCCGCGTCCATCGCGTGCTCCTCGGCGGCCAGCTGACCCTCCGCGGACTTCTCCATCCAGGCATCGGCACTTTCCTCGGACTTCGCGAACGCCTCGATCGCACGGTCGTAGTCGGGCGCTTCCTCGCGCAGCGCGCCCCGGAGGATCGGCTCCATGTTGGAACTGGGACCGCCGGGACCCTCGACGCTGCTCAGCGCGCCCCAGAATTCGTCGCTGATGCCCGGCACGAGCGTGTCGATAATATCGACGATGTCCGTGGAGTAGTCGGTCGGGGTGAAGGGGAGTATCTCGCCGATGAAGCGCTTGATGAGCGGCGCGGTGGCCGGGTCGGCACGCAGGCTGGCCACGTCTTCCTCGGTGATCTCAGGCGCGGTCCAACCCGGACCGAAGGAGGGACGCTTCGTGTTTTCCGCACCCTCGAGCAGAATGCGGGCGAGCTTGGTTGGCAGGTGCGTCGGCGAGCCGAAGCGTATCAGGTCCCGCAGCGCTCTCTCGAAGTCAAGGCGCCCGCCGTCCCCTAGCGCGGCCGAGACCAGGAATTCCTGTAACCGGTCGCGGGTGGCGTCCGGGATCTCCGGATCGATTTCCTCGACGGCCGACGCGCGCCGCAGCATGGCGAGGGCCGTCTCGCGTCCCCAGTCCTGACCTGCGGCGTCCCATGCGACGAGCGCCTGGACGACCAAGCCGAGCGAGAACTCGGCCTCGCCGGATTTCGCGCGGAGCGCCAGTAGCAGGCCGTCTTCGACGCGTGGATGGGCGAACGACAGCGCGGCGCCATCGCGCTTCAGGTTGCGACCGGCCTGAAGGAAGTCCAGCAGACCCTGCACGTCTGGCCTGAAGGACGGGTCGATCGTGCGGAGCCGGCGGGCAAGCCGCGTGAAGACGTCGTCCGGCACCGCGCTCCTAGCGATGAGCATAGACCATATGATCGCCGCGCCCTGGATGCCGTCGGTGCCAAACGAGGAGACCTGATCGGCCACGACGTGCGAGATGGCCTCGATCTGGGACTCGGCTACTAGCTCCGCGATGGGTCGGGGCTCTTCCGGGTCCTCCCGTCCGAGCGACACCAGGAAGCGGCTGACCTCGTAGGGTCGGCCGAGCGACGCGATCGCGTCGTCGCGGAATGTGGTTGCGAGGGTGCGGGCGTGTCCCCGCAGGTCGGAGGCGATCCCATCGTAGATCTCGGCGATCTTCTCGGGTCCGTAGTCCTCAACCTCGATCCGCTCGATGTAGGGGTCGAGGTCGTTCAGCACCTGTGAACCGGCGCTCCTGAGCACGTCGGACCGCGACGTGACGATGAACTTCCGCCCCGGGCCCGCCTGCTGGAGCAGCTTCGGCAGCTCGCCGCTCCATCGATCCGCGTCGGGGGTCAGCCTGTTGCCGCCCCAGGGATCTCGCAGGTGGAAGACGACGGGGTCGGCGCGGGTCAGGTTGGCTCGGATCTGGCTAGGGCCATTCTCCTCGCCGATCACCGAGAAAGGGGGAGCGGCGGCACGGAGTTCGAGCTCGAGAATGTCGGCGGTCAGCGTCTTACCCGTGCCGGACGGCCCGGCAATCACCACCACGTGCTGTTTCCTCAGCCGGCGGCTGATCTCCTCATAGGAGGCCGGACGGACGTAGTGGTCCATGTCGCGGGTGGGAGCGATCGACCCGCCGTGTCGGACGAGGATGTTGATCACCTCGTCCCGCGTCAGCACGCCGTCGTTCTGGCCCCGGATCTTGTCGCGCACAAGATCGCGAAGGTCGCGGATGCATTCCTCGTGGGCCGGGCTCGCGACGTGGCTGTGCCGCTCGAGCTGGGTGACGATGCGCGACTTGAGCGTCTCTACAGTCACGCCGGACAGCAGCACGATGCGTGGCGCGAGCTCCGCCTGCTGCGCCATAGTCCGCTTGGCGCGGGCGTGCGGGGGCAGTTTGTCGACGTCGGGGAAATCCAGCAGGTGCTCGCCCTCGTGCGGCCGCAGCCCCTCGGCGAGGCTCTCGTTCGTCACGAAGACGTAACGTCGGGCCGGATCGGCCTCGAGCATTTCCAGCGGCCGGCTCCGCTTGCCGCCCGATCCCTTGCCCGAGGGTGCCTTGCCCAGCAGGACGTCCGCGATAGCCGGCGCAGTCCAAGGCGACCCGGACCGCGTCTTGGCTTGGATGACCAGTTCGATCGCGTCTGTCTTGGCCGAGGCTTCGGACAGGCCCGTGGCCGGGTCATTGACGGCCGCCTCAATGTCCTCGTCGGAGCGGGGCTCGACCTGTATCTCCGTCGCCGCCGTCTTCACGAGCATCAGATCCAGTGCGACCCAGACCGTCACGGTGATCTGATATTCGTAGCCCGCGTAGCCGGGATTGCCCGGCTTGGTGTTTCGACGGGTCGCCGGCGCGCCGCCGTTCGTGGCGGTGCGCCGCGTCGCCGCCGGCTTTGCCGGTGCGGTCTTACCGGCCATACGCAGTCGCCTTCTTCGTGTCGGTAAGCATCTCTCGCATACGTCTATCGTAACCGCGACGTGGACTTCGCGCCACGGTTTTGTGGTCGGGCCTGACAATGCGGATCATCGGTGGTGCCGCGCTAGGTGTCGGCGTGGTCGATAACTTCGACTCTGTCGGGATCCACTTCGTAGTTGTGCTCGAACTGTCGTTTCGCGAGCGCGATGAGCTCGCTGTTCTCATCCTTTCCCGTCAGCCACTTGAAGTCGTATGCGAACGGGCCCGGAAACAGCGTCCACTGCAAGGCCAGGTCGAAGGCGAGCATGCCGCTGAAGAAGCCGTTGACCAGGCTTTTGATGTTCTCCGCGCTCCTGCCCGGCATTGCCCGCGGGAAGATCTGCTCGGTCTCGCTGCGGTCCTGGAACAGCGAGAGGTGCGCCTCGAACGTCTTCTGGATCTCGCCGGAGCACCGCTCGCCCGCCAGCCACATCCCGGGCCAGCAGAACATCTCGGGCCGCCCCCTCTTGTCCCGCGCGAACGCGATGTGGTGGGAGAAGATCACCCTCACGGGCATGTTCACGGGACCGAACCCGAAGGTCCGGTGCTCTTCCAGCAGGGCGTCGATGGGGCCGGCATCGCCGATCAGGCCCACGATCGCGTCCAGTCCCGCGAAAGGGTGGTCGTAGCCGCACCGGTCGGCGAGGCGGGAGGCGACGAACTCGTATTCCACCGCCGAGAAGCGCTGTATCGCCTTCTGGAGTTCGGGCGCCTCGGCCGCGGCTAGGCACAGGCGCGTGAAACGGGCGCCGGCGTCGACGTCGCAGATGAAGTCCTCGAAGGACTCGATCTCGAGCGGGTATCCCCGCGTCGGGTTGATGGCGAGGTCGCAAATCAGGAGGAAGAGCCCGACGAGGGGATCGTCATAACGCTCCGGCCAGTCCGCCCCTAACAGCCGCAGGAACAGCTCAAACGCGGATACGTAGATTGGCCCGAACTGCCCCTTCTCCCGGTAGCTCTCGAGCAATTCCGGCCCGCCCGAGCTGGCGAGGAACTGGAGCTGACAAAAGCGCGCCTGCCCTTCGAAGATCTCCGCTAGGCCGACCTCGGCAGCTGGAGGCATCGAGCCGTGGACGAAGCCTTCCGCGTGCTCGACTCTCAGCCGGAAGAGGTGAGGATCCCAGCCCGCCGGATTGGGAAGCTGGCCCTCGTGGAGGTCGCATGAGCCGATGATCGCGAACACGGTCTCGCCGTAGGCCTTGAGGTAGCTGTGGCCGACGCTCTCGAAATATGGCGTGTGAAGCAGCTCCAGGGCGTATTTCGGCGACAGGGCGATCTTCTTGTAGAAATCGATGTCGAGCGCATTGTTGACTGCGATGTTCGCGGCCGCGAGCGTTGGATCGGAACGCGTGGCACCGGCCACCATTGCCCAGTGCGCCCAGGTCTTGACCGGCTTGACGCACCCGGCACTACGGCCGAACTGCTGTAGGAACGCCATGCTTCCGCAGACCTGGGCCGGATAGGCGAGGCTGAGCATCAGTCCGGCCGACGAGCCCATGTGCTGCCACCAGTGGATCGTCTCGTGAAGGTAGACCGAATAGGCCTGAATGAGGTCCGCCATATCGTGACCGTCGGTCTCGCGCTTCGTGATCGCGTCGACGAGTTCGTGCACGCGGGGGCTGAGGCGGAGGACGAAGTGCTCGGTCGTGTATGTCCCGTGGAAATTGAGTGTTGCGTTGAAGACCCCGGGGGTGGAAACCGGATCGAGCAGGTGCGGGTCGAGGCGTGAGAAGCGGAGCATGCCACTTGTATAGCACGGAGCCAGGCTAACTAAAGAAGAAGGAGGCGCGAAATGAACTACCCGCCATTCACAGATTTATTGGCACTATCGAAAGATCTGAAGCGAACCACGAAGCAAAAAAAGATCACCGAAACTCTTCTTCAAGCGTGGCGTGCTGAAGCTTGCCTTGGTGATCTCCTGCAGGCCAGGGATTGCTGTGAACGCCTGCGGGCCAGGGTAGGTCAGAATGACAGATCGCATGACCCTGAAGATCAAACGGTCATCAAAGCTCTGCAAACGACAGCCGTCATGCTCTACGCGCGAGCGACATCAACTAGCGGGAAAACTGGAGAGCGAGGGTCAATTCAATTGAGCAAGAAAAGCTTATCGAGTGAGCAAAAAGAAGATCATGACTATCTAATTTCGCTTCGAAACCAAGCTTTGGCCCACGTGAACCCGAACCACAAAGTCGGAGATCGACTCTGGCATAAGGTAATTCTGTTTGCGGTTCCGAGTGCTCATGGTCGATGGGTCCCAGCGGCAGCAACCAATGAAACTACTTGGCATCGCGCAACGCTCGAACGCTTAGAACGTATTCTCCCTGTGGCAATCGCGTTCGTTGAAGAACGATTCAAGGTCCGGCTGAAAGCAGTCCAAGAGGGTTTGGACGAAGCAGGGATTGGCGAAGCGTTGTTGCGGAAACACATTTTCGATCCAATCGAAGTTTTCGGCAGCGAGGCTGTTGTAGCGCGAATCCTGGCATCCCGAGGCAAAGCATCAGACCGCTTCTGGGTAAATGAATGAAAGTCCGAACGTAAGTCGATTACCATGAAGGACAATCACGCGCGCGCGCGAGGCTGAACAGGCACAATAATGGGTGAAAGGATACCTGTCTGTATGGATATGGCTCGGTCCAAGCCCCCTATAATGAGGAGCGTGATTGAACAATCCTGACCTTTTGCAAATTACTGTAGGATGCAATTCCGGCTTTGCATAAGGCGCTAAATGCACCATGAAACACGATCACGCGCGCGCGCGCGAGGGAACGCTGATCGTTGATCAGAGGGCGATGGTAACTAAATCATTGAAATATTAAGGATTATTTATATCACAGTTAAGATTAGCGACACGGTGGCAACTTAAGGGCAACTCGCTGGCATACTAACCTTAACTTGGTGCAGCTTGCACAGTCGCACCGCCACATCGAGAGACTATCTGATAGCCCAAGATAAAGAGCAGGAAGTCAGCATCCTTCAATTCGCATGCTGAGACGTTGCTGGGTTTGGTATGGCTGACTTTTGGACTATTCTCTGCAAGCGTAATATGGTGCGGGTCAGTGATTACTTCCGTCGTCGAAAAAAGCATAGTTCTTGGCGACTTATGAAGCTGGATCTTGTGGAAGGGATAGACCCATTTCGGTCAAAAATCTTGAGGGCTGCTTCGCCCAGCCCCGATATTGGTCCGCATAGGACAAGCACAGCCATTCGCGGGCGCGGGTGATGGCCACGAAGCAGTTGCGCCGCTCCTCTTCCATTTCCGCGCTCTGCTCGCCTGCTTTAACACTTTGAAAACTTGGCAACACATCTTCGGCTAGACCAATCACATAGACGTGATCAAATTCCTTTCCCTTGGCGCCGTGAATGGTCATCAAAGTGACCGTGTTAGGTCCCACTGGTGGCTCTTTCGATCGAAGCCCAAGTTCCTGCAGAAATTGCTCCAAAGGCGCGTCTCGACCGACGGCTTTGCCTATGCTTCTCACTAGCGCATTCCATGCGGCTCGGTCCTCTTCGATATCGATGGTGTCATCGCCGCCTTCAGGCGGAAGGCCCGCGATAAATTCGTCCATAAAATTACGGAAACTGCTCGGCTGGTCACCTAGGGTCTTAGCTTTCGCGGCAAATGTTCGTGCCTGATCGGTGGGCATTGCTGCGATCGAGGCTGACCATTCCGTAAGAAGCGAGCGCCCGCTGATCTCCGAGGCGGCCGCAATGTCATCTGACAATGCATCGGTGCCGAACCAGCGATTGAAAGCACCGGTCAGAGTGTCCAGCGCACGCCTGTCCAACGGGCGTGATGCGAGGCGGAAAGCAGCCGCAAGCCAAAGAAATTGCGGCGAGCGAAAATCATCCCGGCGCTGGGCAATAGCCGCGTTCACCCCAGCTTCCACCAAAGCCGTATGCATCCGCTCCAGCAAGGCGCGCGTTCGCGCCAAAACGGCAACCTCCCCGCGCTTTTCAACAGGAGCACGCGCAATCCCTATTGCGATCGCCACCGCTTCCGCGTCTTCTGACGAATAGCGCAGGAGATTAATGTGTTGATCGTCCGGATAAAGCATCGCCGTTTTACCAGCTTCGAGTGGCCTTGCCCTTCAGGCCCAGCACTGGGTTTCCGCCGTTATCCATCACCGGCCGCTCCACTGTGATGGTGCGATAACCGAAGCTCTTGTTATTAAAAATGCGCGAGAGTGGCCCAAGCTTGACCTTGCCGCCTTCCGGCGCGGCCGGTGCGGATACACTCGCTGTTACGATCTCGCGACCTACTTCCTTGCCCTCTGCATCGAAGAGCGTTGCCATCTGCGCGTCAACGAAGCACCCGAACAGCTTTGTAACATCGGCAATGTGCTCGTCGCTCATCTGCTTTCGCTTGCTGCCGAGCGACTTACGCATACGCTGCCAGAAGCTGCTCGCGTCGATCAGCTGCACCTTGCCGGCGCGCGCGACTGGTTTCTTATTAGACAGGATCCAGACGTAGGTGGCTATGCCGGTGTTGTAGAACATATCGCTTGGCAGCGCGATGATCGCCTCCACCAGATCATTCTCAAGCACATAGCGCCGGATCTCGCTTTCTCCGCTACCAGCCGCGCCGGTGAATAGAGGTGAACCATTGAGCACTATCCCAAAGCGGCAACCGCCTTCCGTTTTGGGCCGCATCTTGGACAGCAGATGCATCAGGAACAGCAGCGAACCATCCGACACACGCGGCAGCCCTGGGCCAAATCGACCGGAATGGCCAAGCCGCTGGTGTTCATCCTTGACCTCTTTCTGCACCTTTTTCCATTCCACGCCGAACGGCGGGTTGGAGAGCATGTAATCGAAGCTCTGTCCGTGATGGCCGTCGTCGGACAATGTGTTGCCCTGAACGATCTTGGCAATATCCTGCCCCTTGATCAGCATGTCCGCCTTGCAGATGGCGTAGGATTCCGGGTTCAGCTCCTGACCGGACATGGTCAGCTGCGCTTCTGGATTATGCTCGAACAGATACTCGCCAGCGATGGAGAGCATGCCACCGGTGCCAGCCGTCGGGTCATAGATGCTACGCACAACGCCAGGCTTGGATAGCATATCGTCATCCTCGACGAACAGCAGGTTCACCATCAAGCGGATGACTTCTCGTGGAGTGAAATGTTCACCGGCTGTTTCGTTCGAGATTTCCGCGAATTTGCGAATGAGCTCCTCGAAGGCGAGACCCATTTGGTTGTTGTCCACCTTGTCCGGGTGGAGATCAATGCCAGCGAATCGCTCGGTCACCTGATAGAGCAGACCGTTCTTCGCCAGCCGATCGATCTGAGCGGCAAACTCGAACTGCTCGAAGATATCTCGCACTTCGGGCGAAAAGCCTTGAACATAGGACAGTAAGTTAGTGCCGATATTGTCTTGGTCGCCTACCAGCTTGGCCAGATCAAGTGGGCTGCGGTTGAAGAAGCTATGCCCGGCCGCGCGTAACAAGAAGGGCTCAGGGCGGTCTGCGCTGGCTTCCTTGAGGACGGCAGCCTTGGTCGGCTCGAGCACGCAGTCCAGCCGGCGTAAAACGGTAAACGGCAGGATAACCGTAAGCGAGAGCTGTAGGCCGCCTTGCGCGTTGTGCCATTGA
>TARA_R110002124_G_scaffold6858_2_pt1 | contig 22499 bp, 18 predicted proteins | sample TARA_R110002124 | Tara Oceans TARA_R110002124 (sample SAMEA4397445) | marine metagenome | biome: Polar Biome; feature: [SRF] surface water layer (ENVO:00010504); material: water (ENVO:00002006), including particulate matter (ENVO:01000060) such as... | depth 5 m
GTTTTGGTTTATGCACAGGGCATACGGTTGGAAAATCAACAATTTGGAGCCGAACATGGTTTAGGCATAAATGATGCTGGCATAGAGAGTGTTGAAGTTATAAAAGGACCTGCTTCCCTACTCTATGGAAGCGATGCGTTGGGTGGTGTTTTATACATTAATCCAGAACGCTTTGCTAATAACGACACATCATCTGCAGATGCCTCAGTAAATTATTTTAGTAATACTAAAGGCTATTCGACAAATGCAGGCTATAAATCTTCGAGCAATGGTTTTAAATTTTTATTTAGAGGGAGTCTGGCAGAACATTCAGATTATAAAACGAGCAGATATAGGGTTACAAATACGAGATTTAAAGAACGAGATTTCAAAGTAGGTATTGGTTATCAGGCTTTAAAATTTAAAACTGAGTTTAGATATAATTTGAACAATTCCAGATTAGGATTACCAGAAGAAATCGGTATTCAATCTACAAATAAAACACCTTTATTTCCATTTCAAAATATTGACAATCATATATTTAGCTCAAAATCAAAATTATTTTTTGATGCCTCTAGCTTAGATATCACTTTAGGTTATATTTATAACAACAGAAAGGAATTTGAAGAAGAGCAAAGCGAAGTTGAACAGAATGAAAATGAAATGCCAGATGCAGTATTGTACATGAAGCTTAAAACCTTTAACTACAATATTAAATATAATTTACCAAAATTTGGACGTGTTGAAACTATTGTAGGTGTACAAGGCATCAATCAAACCAACACTAATTATGGTAAAGAAATTTTAATTCCAGATGCCACAACAACCGACATTGGAGTTTTAGCAACATCGCATATTCATTTTGAAAAAATAGATATACAAGTAGGCGGACGTTACGATTATAGAGAAATTAATATTGAAAACAATGCCACACCAAACTTCAACGCATTCAATGGTGCCTTAGGTTTTAAGACTAATATCTTTAAAAAAGTAACTGCAAGGTTAAATCTCGCATCTGGTTTTAGAGCACCAAACCTATCAGAATTAAGTTCTGATGGCACACACGAAGGTACAAACAGATACGAGATTGGGGATTTAGGCTTAAAAAGCGAGCAAAACTTTCAGGTTGATTTAGCTTTGGAATTCAAAAATCAGCATTTTGAGCTATTTGCAAATGCTTTTTACAATCAAATAAATGACTACATTTTTCTAACACCCAATGGTGAATTTATAGATGGCAATCCTGTATTCTTATATCAGCAGGAAAATGCACGTTTGTATGGTGGCGAATTTGGGTTTCACCTTCATCCACACCCTTTAGACTGGTTGCATTTAGAGAGTAGTTTTGAAACGGTTACTGGCCAACAAGATAATGAAGACTATCTCCCTTTGATCCCAGCAAATTCTTTAACAAACACTTTAAGAGTAGAATTAAATTCTAAAGCCATTGAAAAAAGGTATGCATTTATAAAAGTACGTTCAACTTTTACCCAGAATAATGTTAGTGTTTTTGAAACAGAATCCGAAGGTTATAATCTACTCAGTGCTGGTTTAGGCGGTACATTTCAGCTGTTTAATAATGATATAGATATTATTGTAGCTGCAACAAATATTTTAAATACAAAATACATTCATCATTTATCGCGCTTAAAACCAGATAGTATTTTAAATATGGGACGGAATATAAATGTTGGTATAACTTACACTATGTAATAAAAAAACACTCAAAAGTGTACTTTTTTATGCTTTAGCTACTGATTTTTTTGAATTAAAAACATAAGTATATAGCCACATTAATGTAAATGTAGGTATAACATCAAGAAAAGGCAATGCTTCTTCTACAAAGGATATAACTGCAGCAATCTTACCTTCTCTTCCTTTGTACAATTTGGTCATTAAATAGGCTGATAATGGTGCCCAAACGAAATCGAATGGTGGGAATATTAAAGATACATATCCCAGAGCATCAAACAATAAGCTCAGTAAAAGTATTTGGTGTTTTTTCATGAAAATTATATTTTCATTTCCGAGTCATCAGAAATCTATTTTTTAAGTGTTAACCCACGTTATTAAGTACAATAAGTATTCCAAAAATGAGTAATGACATTTTTACATTAATTAGGTGTTAACAGTCTTCAAAACTTTTTAACTTTTAATTAAGAACGTTGCATAATGTGAGAACGTAGATTTGTGCTATTAAAGTGCAATAACCGCTTAATCAATGTGCCTTTAATTGCACACTTAATTATCATCAATTAATCAAATATGAACTTTCGTTCTTTATTATTTTTATTGTTTATTTGTTTATCTAAGACAGCGACTTCACAAGACAAAAAATCATTGAATATTCAGCGTACAACTGATGTCCCCAAAATTGATGGTGTTTTAAATGAAGAAATTTGGACTAATGCCGAAATAGCAACCGATTTTGTTCAGTTTCGTCCAGAGATAGGAAATATAAGAGACAAAAGTCAGCGTACAGAAGTAAAGATCGCTTACGATGATAATGCCATTTATATCGGTGCGCATTTGTATGATAATCCTGATAAAATCATGAAGCAATTGACATCTCGTGATAATTTTGGGCAATCCGATTTTTTATTGGTAGTTATAAATCCAAATAACGATTCTCAAAACGATACTAACTTTATTGTCTTTAGCTCTGGTCAGCAAGCAGATGCTATTGTCAATCCTAGTATTGGTGAAGATTATAGTTGGAATGCCGTTTGGGAAAGTGCTGTTAAGATTGTGGATGATGGTTGGGTTGTAGAAATAAAAATACCATATAGAACCTTACGATTTTCCGATCAGGAAAAACCAGTTTGGGGATTACAAATTCGTAGGCAATTTAGACGTGAGCGAGCAGATTACAGTTGGAGTCCTATTGACCCTACAAAAGGAAACACAGGTATTTATCATGGTGAACTTAAAGGTTTAAATGGAATTAAACCACCAGTAAGACTTAACCTTTATCCTTTCTCAACAGGAATTATTAACGATTTTGATGGAAATACAGATACTGACTTAACCTTCGGTATGGATGTAAAATATGGAATAACGGATAACTTTACACTTGATGCGACTTTGGTGCCAGATTTTAGTCAGGCTGGTTTTGACAATCTAACGCTCAACCTTGGTCCTTTTGAGCAAACTTTTTCTGAAAAACGCCAATTTTTTACTGAAGGTGTTGATCTGTTCTCAAAGGGCGGATTATTTTTTTCTAGACGTGTTGGTAATAGACCAAGTGGTAAACTTAATTTAAACGAAAATGAAGAGGCTAATGTTTCTAATGAGGTTAAAGTACTTAACGCTGTTAAAGTCTCTGGTAGAACAAAAAATGGTCTTGGAATTGGTTTTTTCAATGCCATAACAGAAAAAACAGAAGCTTCAGTAACAAATACACTTACAGGTGAAAAACGTAGCGAAGTCGTTGAGCCTTTTACTAATTATAACATTTTAGTTGTAGATCAGCAATTTAATGGAAATTCTGCTGTAAGTTTAATTAATACCAATGTTACAAGAAATGGAAGTTTTAGAGATGCAAACACTACGGCCTTAGTCGCTAATCTCATAAACAAAAGAAACACTTATCAAATTAAAACTGAATTAAGAATGAGTAATGTTAATTACCAAAATTTAGATTTAGAAACTGGATTTAGCAGTTCCTTATTCGCTGGTAAAGTGCATGGTAACTTAAGATATAGTTTCAATCATAAATATGCAGATACAAAATACGACATTAATGACTTAGGTCTTAATCTTAGAAATAATCAAAATGATTTTGGTGCTGACGTTTCTTATCAAACTTTTGAACCTACTGGAAATCTAAATAGTTACAGAATAAATGGTTTTATTAATTATCGCAGACTAGTAGATCCTAACGTTTTTTCAAAATTTAATATTGGTGGTGGTTATCGAGCTTCTACTAGAAAGTTAGATGCCTATGGTTTTAGATTGAATATAGAACCAGGCGAACAATACGACTATTTTGAATCTAGAGATGGACGCGCATTCATTTTTGAAAATTTTTTAAGTACAGGAGCCTGGATTTCTACAAATTACAATAGAGTTTTTGCAATAGATGTAAGAGCAAACATTGGTACGCTTTTCGAAAACGGAAGAGATCTTTTTACTTATGACCTTCAAATTAAACCTAGAGTAAGAGTTAGTGACAAGTTATTACTATCATACGGTTTAAATTTTGATTTCAGAAATGGTTCTAGAGGTTATGCTACTAGTGAGAATGACGAACCTGTATTTGGTGAACGTAACAGACAACGGCTTACTAGCACACTATCTGGTAACTACAATTTTAACCCTTTTCATTCCCTAGCATTAAGCTTCAGACATTATTGGGATATTGTAGATTACGATACCGAACTTTTTACACTTTTAGATAATGGTCGTTTAACTACAAACTCTGGTTATACTATTGATAATGTTAGTGAAAATCCTAACATTAACTTTAGCACATGGAATATAGACCTTAGTTATTCTTGGCAATTTGTACAAGGTAGTTTTTTAACTTTTTTATATCGTAATCAACTTTTTAATAACGGCGAAAATGTACAAGATCGTTTTAATGAAAGTTTAAATCTATTATTCGATCAGCCTGTTCAGCACACGTTTTCGTTACGCCTGCAATATTTTGTTGATTTTAATGGAATAAAATCAATCTTCAATGGCAACAAATCTGCATCCTAATATTGCGCATTAATCCATTAAGTATTAATTTCACAATTAATGAGTAAAACAATAATTTCTGCAAAGCACATAAAAAAATCCTATAAAGATCTTAAAGTCTTAAAAGGTGTAGATTTAACAATTTCTGAAAGTGAAATTATTTCTATCGTTGGTGCATCTGGAGCTGGCAAAACAACTTTGCTGCAAATCTTAGGTACATTAGATAAACCAGACTACACAGCAGAGACCGAATTAGTTATCAATGGTCAGTTTATAAAATCTTTAAATGACAAAGCCTTAGCTAAATTTAGAAATAAAAATATTGGTTTTATATTTCAATTTCATCAATTACTACCAGAGTTTACAGCATTAGAAAATGTATGCATTCCTGCATTTATTAATAATACTCCAAAAGCAGAAGCTGAAAAACGTGCTAAAGAATTATTAGAGTATTTAGGCTTAAGTGAGCGAATACATCACAAACCAAACAGTATGTCTGGCGGAGAACAACAACGTGTCGCTGTGGCAAGAGCCTTAATAAATAAGCCTAATATTATTTTTGCAGATGAACCATCCGGAAATCTAGATAGCGAATCTGCAGACCAACTCCACCAACTTTTCTTCAAACTTAGAGATGAGTTTAAGCAAACCTTTGTTATTGTAACTCATAATAAAGAGTTAGCATCTATGGCAGATCGAAAACTGACAATGGTTGATGGAAAGATCGTTTCTTAAGCTTCATCTGTGTTTCACGTTGAGTTATAAGTTGTGTTGTCGCAGAGTAAAATATTACCCTTTTATTGATTTTTCCAAATAAAAAATCAGAGAAGCCTTCATTTGATATGTCTAGTAAATTTAATGATATGAGTCGGTTTTATACTCAATTTAGTTGAGAGGAGGAGGATTTATATCAAACGATTAGCCAAATTGGTTTTTAAAACATTAAATATTTAGATAAATACTTATGCAGCATCAAATAGTTTTTAAATTCTGGTATTCAAAATCTGTTTAAATAAAAGCTCGATTTCTATTCTATTAAACTTGCAAAATCTGTAATTTTGCAGTGCTTTAAAATTTCAAAAATTATGAGTTACAGAATAGAAAAAGACACAATGGGTGAGGTAAAAGTCCCGGCCGATAAACTTTGGGGAGCACAAACAGAACGTTCTCGAAATAACTTTAAAATTGGTGCACCTGCATCTATGCCGTTAGAAGTCGTTTATGGTTTCGCTTATTTAAAAAAAGCAGCAGCTTATACTAATTGCGATCTTGGCGTTTTAACTAAAGAAAAACGAGATTTAATTGCTAAGGTTTGTGATGAAATTTTAGAAGGGAAACACAATAATCAATTCCCTTTAGTAATCTGGCAAACAGGTTCTGGGACTCAGAGTAATATGAATGTTAATGAGGTAGTTGCAAACAGAGCACACCAAATAGCAGGAAAACTTATTGGTGAAGGCGAAAAAACCATACAACCCAATGATGATGTAAACAAATCCCAATCTTCTAACGATACTTTTCCTACTGGTATGCATATTGCTGCTTATAAAAAAGTTGTAGAAACTACTATTCCAGGAGTCATTCAGTTACGTAATACTTTACATAATAAATCTATAGAGTTTAAGAATGTAGTAAAGATTGGTCGTACACATTTAATGGATGCAACTCCGTTAACTTTAGGTCAGGAATTTTCTGGTTATATTTCGCAATTAGACCATGGTTTAAAAGCTGTTGAAAACACTTTAGCACATTTAAGTGAATTAGCTTTAGGAGGAACAGCGGTAGGCACAGGGCTAAACACACCCGAAGGTTACGATGTTTTAGTAGCCAAATATATTGCTGAGTTTACAGGCTTACCATTCATAACTGCAGAAAATAAATTTGAAGCATTAGCAGCACATGATGCTATTGTAGAAACACATGGAGCATTAAAACAACTTGCTGTATCCTTAAATAAAATTGGCAATGATATAAGAATGATGGCTTCTGGTCCTCGTTCTGGTATTGGTGAAATTATTATTCCTGCAAATGAACCAGGAAGCTCAATTATGCCAGGAAAAGTAAATCCGACACAATGTGAGGCATTAACTATGGTTTGTGCACAAGTTATGGGTAACGATGTAGCTATTACTGTTGGTGGTACACAAGGGCATTATGAACTTAATGTGTTTAAACCTATGATGGCAGCAAACATTTTACAATCTGCTCAATTAATTGGTGATGCTTGTGTGAGTTTTGATGAAAATTGTGCTAGTGGCATCGAACCTAATCATGAGGTTATTAAAGAATTATTAAATAATTCTTTAATGCTTGTTACGGCTTTAAACACCAAAATAGGCTATTATAAGGCAGCAGAAATTGCTAATACAGCACATAAAAATGGAACAACTCTAAAAGTAGAAGCTATTAATTTGGGTTATGTTTCTGCAGAAGATTATGATGAATGGGTAAAACCAGAAAATATGGTAGGAAGTTTAAAGTAATTTTATCCTATAAATTTATACTGAAACGCTAATCTTAACTGACTAGCGTTTTTTTTTGTTCAAAAAAATGACAACCTTTACAAAAAGCCAACAATATGTCTATACTTATTACCAATATCAAACAATTATTACAGGTTCACAATTCTAATATCACTATCGTTAAAGGAGAAGCTATGAAAACACTTCCTATAATAGAAAACGCATATCTCTATATAGAGCATGATACGATCATTGAATATGGTGAAATGAAAGACTGTGAAGGTATTGAAGCCGAAACCACAATTGATGCAACTGGCAAACTAGTATTACCTTCTTGGTGCGATTCTCATACACATATAGTATATTCTGGTGATAGAACTTCAGAGTTCGTAGATCGCATTAATGGTTTAAGTTATGCCAAAATTGCAAAAAATGGTGGAGGTATTTTAAATTCTGCAAAATTACTTCAAGATACAAATGAAGAGGATTTATATAATCAATCTATAAAACGTCTAGATGAACTTATAAAAATGGGAACTGGAGCAGTAGAAATAAAAACTGGTTATGGTTTAACTGTTGAAGCTGAACTGAAAATGCTAAATGTAATAAAACGCATTAAGCAAGATAGTTTGGCGAAAATAATTCCAACATTATTAGCAGCACATGCTATTCCTGAAGCGTATAGACCTAAAAAACAAGATTATATTAAACTGATTACTGAAGAACTCATCCCTAAAGCTGCTGAGTTAAATATTACAAAATATATAGATGTCTTTTGCGAAGAAGGCTACTTTGATATTGAAGATACTGAAGCCATTCTTAAAGCAGGCTTAAAACACAATCTAAGACCTAAAATCCACGTAAATCAATTTAATATTCTTGGTGGTGTAGCATTAGGAGTTAAGCATAACGCTTTATCTGTAGATCATTTAGAAGAATTAAACAATAATGACATAGAGGCTTTAAAAAATAGCGAAACTATTCCTGTTGCTTTACCAGGATGTTCTTACTTTTTAAGCATTCCTTATACACCTGCAAGACAACTCATTGAAGCTGGATTACCTCTTGCCATTGCTACAGATTACAATCCTGGCTCTGCACCAAGTGGTAATATGAATTTTGTGGTCAGTGCTGCATGTGTTAAACTAAAATTAACTCCAGAAGAAGCTATTAATGCGGCAACCATAAATGGTGCTTATGCCATGGGAATTAGCAATATGTACGGTAGTATTACTAGAGGAAAAAAAGCAAATCTCATAATCACAAAACCACTAAACCATTACAGTGAGATTCCTTATGCATTTGCTCATAACCCAGTTGAACAAATTATAATAAATGGGCAACTCTTTAACTAAAAAATCCGAAAGTAAACTTCCAGATTTTTAGCTATCAATCAAATAATCAATTCTTATTTCAATACAAATTCTGAAGAAGAAATTAACTCTTTATCATTAAATACATTTATTTTATAACGTCCGGTTTCAAACTTAGAATCTTCTAATGGTAAAACATATTCACAGATATTCAAGTTTCTGTTCTCATAATTAAATCTACTAATTAGGCTATAGTTTAAAACCTGATCTTCAAATTGCACTTGGTCATTAGCACCTAACACATTGTTCTTAGGATCTATAACTTGTACATATAATTCTTTATCACCAGCTTCGGTAAGCATATTTTTAGCTACAGTAAAGCAAACTTTAATTTTGTCACTTCGTCTTGCTCTCTCCATTGGTATTTGCTTTCCGCTACTTCTCTCAAGAACTCCCATTCCTATTAACCCAACTGTTTGTAATGCTGCTGCATCACTTACAACTGTTGCTAATTCAGTATTCTGCACTAATAAAGAATCTGTAAACAAAGTACGCTCTGCCAATTGCACTTGTGTACTATCTAAAGAAGTCGCTAAGTATTCATTCTCTCCTTTTAAACGGTCGTTCTCTGTTAGTAAAACGTCCATCTCTTCTTGTAAAGACATAAATTTCTTTTTATATCTCCATAAACTATTCACACTATTCTGAGATACTTTTAAAGAATCCATTAAACCTTGAATACGGTCTCTTGCAGCAACTAAATCTTGATTTTTTATTTCACTCTCAGCTATAGCAGCATCATACTCTTTCGCCATATTGTTAAGATCATTCATTACTTGTTGTTTTTCGCTAACCAAGGTTTTTTCAGTTTCTTGTTTATCACTGTAAAGCTTAGAAGCATAAAATGCAGTTCCTAAAAATAAAACTAATAGTATCCCTAATCCAACTTTTAGTCCTGTACTTGTTTTTTGTGAACCTTCCATAATTTGTAAGTTTTTAAGTTATTGTTTTTTATTTATTGTTGAGATCAAAGTAATTAAATAAAACTGTACTTTTATTCTATTATTTTAATTAAATATTCTAATGCAAAATCTCATTTCATTTACGCTTAAAGATCGCGATACACTTTTAAAAGCGCGTAAAGGAGAATCAAAATTTGGAGATCATATTCAGTTAATACCTAACCTCACTAACATATACGATAACATTGTTAATTTAGATGTTGACTTTGTTGTATTTGGTATTTCTGAAGATATTGGTGTTTACGCAAATTACGGAAAAACAGGAGCTTACAAAGCTTGGGACGCAACAATAAAAACTTTATTAAATATTCAAAGTAATAGCCAAACAAATGCTAAACGAGTTTTAATATTAGGTCATTTAGATTATTCGGAAGATAGAAAATTGGTAAAATTAGAGCCTTCAAAGAAAAATATTTCCAAGGCTAGAGCAATCGTAGAATATATTGACAAAGATGTAGCGCATATTGTATCAACAATTATTAAAGCGGGCAAGACTCCAATCATCATTGGAGGTGGTCATAATAACGCTTACGGAAACCTTAAAGGTTGCTCGTTGGCCAATAACGGAAAAGTAAATGTTGTCAACTTTGATGCACATACAGATTTTAGAGCAGAAGAAGGACGACATAGTGGAAATGGATTTAGTTATGCTTTTGCTGAAGGATTTTTGAAAAATTATTTCATCTTCGGACTTCATGAAAATTATACATCAGAAATAGTGTTTAATACCATGAAGAAACTCAAAGGAATTAAATACAATACGTATGAAGCTATTGAAGTTAGAAAAGAATTAGATTTTAATGCTGAATTAGAAATGGCTCTAAACTACGTTTCTGAAAAGAAATTTGGAATTGAAATAGACTGCGATGCTATTGCAAATATGCCGAGTAGTGCAATATCTCCTAGTGGATTTAGTGTAAAACAAGCTAGACAGTTTGTGAATTATTTTGGGCAACATAAAAATGTAAGCTATTTACATATCTGTGAAGCTGCACCAACCAAAAAGACAGAAACTAAGGTTGGCAAACTTATCAGCTACTTAATAACTGATTTTATTAGAGCATATGGCAATTAAGATTATTGATTTTGAAACCAAGTACTCTCAAAATTTCTACGATTTAAATATTGAATGGCTTAAAACCTTTTTTTATGTAGAGCCTTTTGATGAAGAAGTGTTAAGACAACCAAATAAATACATTATTAACAAAGACGGTTTTATTTTCTTTGCGATGATGGAAGATAAAATTGTTGGCACTGTAGCATTAATGCCAACAGGTACAAAAGGAATTTTAGAGCTCACAAAAATGGCTGTGTTGCCTGGGAAACGTGGACAAAATATTGGGCAGCACTTATTACAATATTGCATAGATTTTGGAAAAAGACAGAAATTAAAGGCACTACTCCTCTACTCTAATACTAAATTAGAAAATGCAATCTACCTTTATAGAAAATATGGCTTTATTGAATTACAGCTTGAAAAAGATAGTCCTTATAAACGTAGTGATATAAAGATGGTATTAGACTTTTAATTTTCACTATCAAATTCTAGAAACCTCGTTGAGGTTCACCAATCTTAACGTTTTTAATTCCTTTCAAAAGTAAAATATATTATATTATTAATTTCCTACCGCCTTCAAAGAATCTAATTGACGTTGTAAAGCTTTAATCTTAACTGTATTATCTTCAACTTTAGGAATCGTTTTTAAAGAATCTAAAGCCTGTGCCATTATGTCTTCGTCCTTTGTTTCTTTTTTGTAATAATAACCAATACCTTCACTAGCTCTCCATGCCTCGTTTAATTGACCATAAACCGTTTCTTCCCAAGTACTAGGATGTTTAACATCTATCCAAATTACGTCTCTATACTCACTATCTATCAATACCAAATCTGGTGTTGCAGAGCCATCAAATTGTTGCGCATCAGTATCACTAATAGATGATATTGTTCCTAAGAAAAACATACGTTTTCTCCCAGCAATATCTTTAATATAGGGCCTAAATTCAACAGGTGTACTTGCATTCCAATCGTATTCCTTACGAGATTCTTTAACTTTTAAAGGCATAGCAGAAACACCTGCATAACCCTGTTTTTTAGTTGCATGATCGTAATAATACATTTTATCTGTACCATCAGCAGGAATAAAGACACTATAACTTAAACTGGTACGCTCATCACCTACTGGCTCTAAGCCAAACCACTGATAAAGTCCGCTGTACGCATCTGAATTTGAGCCCGAGAAATCAAAATCTGTAACATAAGGTTGTTGATTTTGATCTTTTGGCATTAATGGAATCTTAACTGCTGTTTCCATATTCCAAGGTAAAGGATCGCTAAATCCACCCAAAAACTTTAAAGATTCTGCTTGCAGTTGAGATACTTTTTCCGATAATGTATTTTGCTTGGTTAAGAAGGGGTAATTTTTAATTTCATCTGGACTTACAAATGTTCCTTTTCCGATTGTTATACGTTCCATATAATCATTAAAATCGTGTTCACCATTATCTATAATCATTACTCCTCCAAAGGTTGGATATGGAAAAAAGAAACCTTTCCATTTAATTAAGCTTACCACTTGTACCCATGCCTCAGAATCGTTTTGCATGTAAAACGTATCACTTGGCTCGTAATTAAAAAGCATCCAAGGATTAAAACGCTGTACTACTGCGTTATATGTGTTTCTACTAAATTTTAAAGATTCACCAATTGAAAAGGTTACTGAAATTCTGTTTTCATTAGAAAACCTTGGGAATGGTGTTGTACTGCTTACAGAAAATACTTCTTCGGTATTATCACTAATACGTTGCATAATGTATTTTTCACTCGGCTGAATTGCCATTGTCCATTTATTCTCCGTACCAATTCTAACTAAATGTGGAAGAGATACATCTTTGGTTTCACCAACACTTTCATTTGCCATTGAGAAAACATTTCGTAACGGTTGAATTCGTTCATTTTGTGTTAATGGCAATTCGTTTATTTCTACTTTATTGAGGCTGTTAAAAACATTGTACGTTTTCATATAATCGTACATTTTATAATGCCAACCAAAAACATAAAGCAATCCGAAAAACACAATCAATAATGCTAAGATACTTAAGCGACTTCCTGTTTTTGATGTTTTTCTAAATTTACGAAGACCAAAAATTAAGACCAGTAAGCTCACTATAATAATAAAGAGATACTTTCTTACAAATAGTAACGCTGGTTGATAATCGTCGCGTAATACAAAGAGTAGTATAAGCAAGATCAACCCAACAATGATGGTTATGGTTTTTTGCTTTTTTCCTTTATTCCAGTATGATTTTATCATTGTATATAATTGTCATTGCGAAGCTGATTTTTTTTCAGCTTTGGCAATCTGTTTGTTATTAGTTATAGTTTCAAATAATGAGATTACTTCGTCATTTTATTCCTCGTAATGACGTATTACATTAGACCTTTATCCTTTAATCGGTCACGTGCACTTTGCTTTTCAACTTCTGGTTTAGAATCAATTTTATTTTCTATTTCTTCTACACTATCAGTATCTTTAGTTTTTAAATCTTCAATAAAATCTTTTCCTTTTTCTACTGCGCCCTCTACCATATCACCAATAGAATCAGTTTTTTCTTCAACAACTTCTGAGGTTTTAATAACAAAATTAGCTAAATAGGTTCCTAAAAGTGTTCCAGCGGCAAAAGATGCAAAAGCAGAAATCCCATTATAACTAGAAAAAACAGGAAGAGGTGTTAAAAACTCAACAATTAAAGCTGCAACTAAAACCAAGCTAACAATAAAAATGATACGTGGTAAAAGTGCCTGTCTGTATACAAACCCTTTTGGATTATCCGCTTTCATTTGCAGATCTTTGCTATTCATTATTTTATTTAAAAACCGATATACACTATTACTGTTAGATTCTCTCCAGTAAAGAAATATTCCGAATAAAATTGCTGCTATAAATATTACGAGTTCTATTCCCATCTTGTTGTATTTAAGGTTCTTATAAAATTAGTCTAAATTTCTCAAATATTGTTACTAATACGTTCTATTACCCAGTCTTTAAAGGAGTCATCCCAAGTCTCATAACTCTTATAAAACTGTTCTTTGTCATACCAATACAGAAAGAGGGTATCTTTTGGTGAAATGTTAATTAATAGCTTATCTATTAAATCGCGATGCTGAGAAGATAATGAAGAATGTGGCTGGTGTAAAGCAAAATATAAGGATTGATCAATGATATTTTCAATTTTAAAAGCATTACTGCGCTCTAGTTTTTCAAGATACAATTCTACACCCATTACTTGTTTACGTGCCTTAATATCAATTTTATTCAGATAGCTTTTAAATAATACTTTATCATTTAAAATATCTTTTATTGGATGCTGTGTATCTTTTAAAAATTGATTGAGTTCAAACTTTTTTATTCTATCGTAATTTGGTGTCTTTACCACAGATTCTAAATTACATTCAATAATAAGATGGTCTTTTAGCTTATCTATTAATTCTGGCTGGGATATATGATATATTAACACATCATGTATTGTATCTTTAATGGCTTCTTTATAAACTTCCTTACTTTCAAAAACTATTATTGGCTTTATAAAATCTCTAAGGAGATAGACTCCACCAAAGGCTCGTGTAAAAAAAGAGCCTGTTGTAAAATGTAAAGGGTGTAGGCTCAAATCTCTGTCGCGTAAATCACCAACGGTATTAGCCGAGTCTAATAATTGTTGATGAATACTTTCATCAATGAAGTTATTATCAGTTCTAAACTTATCTATAAGTTTTAGTTGCTCTTTTTGCTTTTTTTCGAGATTATCAATTAATCGAAATGTGATATTAACATCATCATATTTTAGGATGTCTAAAGGTTCATAAAACACATCGATATCTTGGTCAAAATCAATACAAATTGCCGAATCCCTCGTAATATCATTAATCTTTTGTCCGTGTGTTCTAAAGACATGTTGCATCATTTCTTTATCGAACGAATGAAATGGTAGATATACGGGTTTTCCTTTTTGCAAAGGTGAAATGATGATACCATGCGGATTCGCATCTCCATGATTAAGGTACTGAACATCCTTCTTCTCTAGAGCAACTTCTGGACTCCAACCTACTCCATCAATAGAAAATAATTTGAGTTTAGTTTCAGAAAAGCCGAGTGTTTTTAGGCATTTATTATAACGCTCTACTAGTTTTCCTCTAACAGGAATAAGTTCGCTTTGATATAAGTTTGCTTTTTTTAGTTTTTGCATCTTGTTGCCGCAAAAGCGGTAATCTATTTTTATCTTATTCTAATATATAGGTGTTACAATAACTTATTAATTTGAGTATATTGTAATAGCATAATTGTTTTTGCGTCAATAATCTCTTCATTCTTAATCATTTCAATAGCTTTAGAAAAGGATAGTTCTAATACTTCAATTTCTTCATTTTCACTATCTAATCCTCCTCCTTCATTTATCTTCATTTCATCATTATATTCTGCCACAAACAAGTACATTTTTTCAGTTAACGCACCTGGAGATGTATAAGCCGTAAGTACTTGTTTGGCATTACTTATTTTATACCCAACCTCTTCTTCTGTTTCTCTTATTATGGTTTCTAAAGGATTGTCATTATTATCTATCGCGCCAGCACATGTTTCTATAGACATACCATCGCTATTATCGTTTTCATAGGCTGGCATTCTAAATTGCTTGGTTAAAATCACAGTTCCTTTTACTGTGTTGTATAACAATATTGCTGCACCATTTCCACGATTATAGGTTTCTCTAGATAAACGTTTCCAGTTTCCATTTTTAAATTGGTAATCGTAATTTATTCTATCTAATATTGCCCAATCTTTAGATAGGGTTGTTTTATTTATATTTTTTAGGTTTTGCATTTAACTAACTTCTTTTATCGAACTGTTCTCTTGCCTCTGTTTCAATATTCAACTGGTTAACTCTTGCATCTACTTTCCGTTTAAAGTCTGTATCTGCAATAGTTGCTACATTATCTAAATAGCGTATCACTTCTTGTCGTCTTATATCTGAAAAGTTTAAGCCTTTCATATTTCCTTTCATTAATTCTTGAAGCATATTAAATTTGGTTTCATAATTCTTTTTGAAATACTTATCAGGATTTTCGAACCAATCTTTTTCTAAATCAAAATCGGTTAAACGCAATGAAATTGCCGATTGAATATTACGAACATCTCTCGATGAGAAAAACGGAAATATCTTCTGAATCTCTTTATACAGAGCTGCATAAAACATGTGATCTTCTGCTTCATGAAGTTTTTCAACTTTATCAAAAGTTTCATGAACACGATCTTCTGAAGGTTTTTCAACAGCATTTAGAATTTCTCCCATTGTTTTAGCTAAACCTTGATCTGCTAAATACTTATAGGTTTCCGGATCGTCCATATTTACAAAACCTGGCATGGTGTCTTTCAACTTCTTCCACCATATATAATCTTGATCTACAAAATCGTGCTCTGTACGTGCTCCATCAATTTTAAATCGTCCTTGTACACGAGAAATTACTGCTTTATCTAACATTTCTGGCAAATTGGTAAACAAGCCAATGGAACTGTTACCATAATTAACAGCATAGGCACCTTCTGTGTATCTTAAAAATACTCCAATTACTTCTTTTACACCAGCCGAAACACCTTGTGCTGTTCGTTCTTGTAAATTATTCTCTGCATCATCAATTGGTGCGAAAATTAATTTGGTTGGATCTTGCATAGGTTTCATCCACTCTACCATTTTTTCGGCAGAACCACCTTGAAACGTACTTATTAACGTATCTGGCATTGGGTGAAATAAAAATGGAATGTCTAAATGATCAGAATGTTCTTTCAGTCTCGTTGCAATAGCTGCAATCAACATACTTTTTCCAGTTCCTGGAATTCCATAACCCATAAACACTGGCATAAAACCACCAAGTTCTTGAAACGGATTTTTCTTTGCCTCAAAATCGTAACTCAACATTCGTTCGGTCAATCGACGTCCAAAATGCTTTGCATCTTTGTTTCCAACGATTTGTTCGAATTGAATTTTATTAAATTCAATACTTTTTGCAGTTCCTTGAAATACGTTATCCCAACCAGAAACAGCAAAGTCAGATTTTTCGAGTTTATAAGTTCTATCAACAATAGTTTCTGTATATTCTAAGCTGCTTTTTCGTAATTGAATTTCATCTATTAAAGCCTCAAAATAAACAACTGTAAAATCAATAACATCTTTATCTGATTTGATAATTTCTGGATGCCCCAAATACTTGTCGTAATAAAACAATTGGCACGAAATTCCTTTTAATGGTGTCATAAGCGACACTTCCGGAATACCTGCAAACTTCTGCTTCATCACAGATAAATCATCGGAAGCATGTGGTTTTAAATCGTGCAAGATTTTATAAGCTGTAGCAAACAACATATATGCGGTAGCTGTATGCATTTTACTTTCGTATTCTCGTTTTCCTGAGTTATCTAATGCCGATTTGTTTTCGCTGAGACTAGATAAACCTGACGCATCATAAAAGCTATCCTTAATCCAAATTCCAAGTGTTAATCCTTCTTGTACAGCAAATAAGGTTTGATTTAAATAAATAGGAAGTGCAACCGATTCTGGCAACAATCTCTTTTTTAAAGCTAATATCGTTTTAGATACTGAGGTTACAGCGACGTTACTCCCATTATTGGCGCGTGATAGATACAATAAAATAGATTCATCTTTTCCGTTGTTATCTTTATTTTTAGCACGTTGACTCTGTTCCCATTGAATAGATTTTAAATAGGATGTAGCTTCATCTCGAAGCATATCTAGTTCGTTTTGTTTTATTGGAAAAGTTGAGTTATGTTCCATTTTTTATTTTTTTCGTCATTGTGAATGAAATGAAGCAATCTCTTCCTTTTTGGACAGATAACCACGTCTATTCGTTCCTCGTTATGACGTTACTTATTATTAATAGTCAATTCAGAAATTTGAATAGGACTTTGAGCCAACTTATTCATAATTTCTGGTGTTTTATTGTATAGCAATTGTATAATTCTGTGTGGTGCAAAGACATAGCGTTGCCTGAACATTGCGTCCCATCTTTGAAAGGTTTGTTTGCTAAAAAACCCTCCTTCTTTAAATTCGCTACCAGATTTTAGTTCATCTATTTTAAAAGAAATCGCATAAGACTCTAAAGGAATTTCCTTATTTGCTATGCCTTGTAAAATGGCATGTGTGACTTTGTTTTCGTCTTTAGCAAACACATTATGAATAGGACCTAAATCGACACGTTTTATAAGCTTCGGAAATACTTTAGGCAAGCGTTTGTCTATTCCGTAAGCCATTGTATCTAAAGACATTTTTCTGTCTGCTACTGCTTTTAATATATTATATATTTCGCTTCTCTCCTTAATAGGGTTGCTTCCATCATAATTAAAATACATATAACAAATAAATGGTCTATTGTGAGATACATCATAGAAACTCCAACTTACTAAATACTCTGCAACTGAACCTTCTGGTGCAGTTATAATTTTACCTTGTACAAAACGATTAAAAATATATTCTTTTTTGGCAGATGCATAATATACTATTGAAGCCGCTTGAAAGAGTTTTCGCTTAGCAATTGGTTCTTTCTTTCGCATTAGCGTGTCTAAAAATTCTTCTTTTAAAGTATCTACACCTGTAAGTTTGCCTAAATAGTCTTCGCGTAATTCTAAATCGTTGAATAAATAACGGAACTCTAAGTAATTTGGGAAACTAGAATCCGTTAGATCCACTTTCATGTTTTCTTCTTCGTCGTACATGTATTTTACACGCATGGCTTCGATGGAATACAACAGTAAATCACTGTATTGCTTAAATAACAGTACCTCTTGCTTATTTAGTATTTGCTTTTGTTGTACAGCTACAATAAGTTCTTTGAGAGAAAAATCTATCATTTTGTGATAGAACACGTACTGTTCTTTAGAATCTAATACGGCTGAATCTAATGGTGTAACTATCATTATTTATTATTTAGGACGCTTTCATTAAGAAGTGATATAATTTCTATTGCATTCTTTTTATTGATACCTAAACCAACATTATAGACTTTTTCTGATGTGTTAACACTTACTTTTCCATTTTTTATCACAAAAAACACTCCATATTCAGGATTATTATTAATCGATATTGAGCTAATATTATGAATACTTATTTCTTTCCTATATCCTAAACCAAATAATGTTTTCTTAATTTTCAGAAATTCTTCATTATACTCAATAGTCTCTTTCCCCCAACATGTCCAAAAAAACAAAAAGATAATTAAAATATTGAAAATAATAAACCCAATAATCAATAAGACATTAATGGAATACCAAAATGAAAACTTTGAATACTCATCAAGACCACGATAAGTTCTAATAATATGAAACGGTGTAAGCACAGCCATGATTGAAGAAAAAATATAAAAGAAACCTGTCTTCTTAGATGGCATAATAATTTTAGTTACATCTTTTTCATTAAATATTTTTGCTCTATCGTAATATAACATACAGTAGTTAAGCTGTTCTGGTTGCGTTAAGGATTGAACGGTTTGTTTAAGCTCCTCGCAGAGAGCGAGTAGTGAAAGCCTGACCTACTTTTGTCATTAAAACAAAAGTAGGTAACGCCATTATTAAATTACCCTAACAAATCGTCATCGTTAGCCTCTGGTTTTGGGTCGCCTGCTGGCTCTCCTCCTCCATCACCTGATGGTGCATTTGCATCTGCAGCGTAATAATCTTCAAAAATTTCTTTCATGTCGATACCATAACGTTCTGCAAAATTCTTTTGAATATCTTTATCCTTCTCACGAATTTCTTGTAGAGCTTCAGCATAACTACCGTAAACACCTTGCATTACTTTTTCGTGAACCGGAATATTATCCATCATTTCTTGACGTGCTTTAGCACTTGCAGTATGCATTGCTGCTAAAGTTTCACCAATGTGCTCATCGGTTTTAACACCTAAGTGTTCTAAAATAGCAGCAAACTCTTGATCTGTACGTGCTTTTAATGCTACGATGTAACCATCGTAATATTTAAGACGCTCATCAGTATCACTTTTTAATTTAGCTCGATGTGTTTGTAAATTACTACGTAACGAGGTTAATACCTTAATCGTTAAGTTGTGCTTGTGTACAAAACTGTCTTTAGAAGCAGCTAGTGTTGTATAGGCGTTCTTAAGACCTTCTAACTCTTCAACTTTTTGCTCTAGTGTGGTTACTTTTCCTAATGCTTTAGAATATTCTTCTGACTGTTTATCAGCAACTTCCTCTAAAGCTTGACGTGCTTGTTTTAGTAAAGCATATTGCTCTTCGAGCTTATCTTCTACCTCTTTTTTCTTTTGAAGTGCTTTTGTATGATTATTACTAGCTTCTACAATAGCTGTTTTAAGACTTTCTTCAACTTCTTTAATTTCGAGTTCTCTATCTTTTAAACGCTTAATTGCTGCTTGACTCTTAAATGACAGTTCGTTTAACAATGTTTGAACATCTGCAGTTTCAATACGTTGTTGAAACATGGCTTTTGCCTTGTTATCTGCAGCATCACGTACTTTTTGTGCATCTTTTAATTCGTCTTCAGCAGCTTTAATTTTACTTTTTCTTCCCCAAAGGTTATTCCACCACGTATCTGGTTTGTTATTTGCATCTTCAAGCTCAACTTTAGCACGTTCTAAACGCTTTATTGCATCATCGATGATTTTTTGTTCAGCAGCATTTAAAGCCGAAAAGCCTTCGAACATAATACCAACTTCATCTTGATAGTCTGTTAAATCCTTAATAGCATCTAGTAAAGTAGATCTGTCCTTTTCTGCCATATCTACAACATTGTCTAATGTTGCGTTTAATATTTTCTGACGACTTTCTGGATCATCCTCTTGAGCCAATTTAGACTTCATTTGGTCTATGGCTTTTCCCCAGTTTACATCTACTTTTTCAGCTTTTTCTTGTGAGCTAGTCTCTAATAAATCAAAATCATCAGACATATTTTATAGTGTTATATAGTTGAACAAATATCGGATAAGCAATTTCGGTAATTTTTTATGACTATAAAAACTTTACCTACTAAATTATAAGTAGCGTTTGTAATAAAATTGTTACAATATTTTAATTTCAAAATACTGTTCAATATCTTTATAAAAACAATAAGCTATGAAATCATCTAAAAATATACTAATAGTGGTTGCTACAGTATTTATAATAAGCTGTAAAAATGAAAAACCAAATTCAGATATAGTAATAATAGAGAAGGAAATAATCACTTCAGAAGTTGTAAAAGTAATTCCGATAAAACATGGTACTTTAATTCTGGAAACAGATACTGAGGTTATGTATATTGATCCTACAGGAGGAGCAGAAGCTTTTAAAGGACAGAAAGCACCAACCTTAGTATTAATCACTGATATTCATGGTGATCATTTAAGTACAAAAACACTTAAGAGTCTTAATCTAAACAAAGCGACTATTATTGCACCTAAAGCTGTTGTCGAAAAACTTTCAAAGGATTTAGGTAAGACCATAATTACTCTGAATAATAATGATGTTTACATCTATAATAACATAAACATTGAAGCTTTGCCTATGTATAACTTAAGAGAAGAGGCATTAAAGTTCCATACAAAAGGGAGGGGAAATGGTTACCTGCTTACAGTAAAAGGTGAAAGGATTTACATTTCTGGTGACACTGAAGATATTCTTGAAATGCGAGGTCTCAAAAGTATAGATAAAGCCTTTGTTTGCATGAACTTACCTTACACAATGACTGTTGAAAGCGCAGCAAGTGCAGTTTTAGAATTTAAACCAAAACGTGTCTTCCCATACCACTATAGAGGTACAGAAGGATTAAGTGATATTGATTTGTTTAAGGAATTAGTGAATAAAGGGGATAAATCTATAAATGTGGTCTTTTTAAATTGGTATTAGTAATTTAAATGTTAAATTTTAAGTTGTTAACAAGTTCTTAAATACTGTATTTAGTCGATAAACAGTGTGTTTTATCGAAGTATTTAATCACTTTGTCGATGAAATATTCAAAAATATATTGTAAATAATTTAAAATTAAGTATTTATCTTTTACTTTTTTTTTATATTAGCGCTATAGAACCCAAATCTAAAATTATTAATAATGTTTAACAACCTGCTTTTTAAGGCTTTAGTCGTGACTACTACACAACTTACAATGATATTAATAGCCGTAGCCTCTATATTTATAGTCTTTATACTTATAGCAATCATTAAGATGTATAAACTTAAGGCAGAAAATAAAAAGCTAATGGAAACAAATGCATTTAAAGATGTTGATGAATCCTATAAAGATTTTACTAGTGGTCATCTTTATGGTGATAATTAATATTAAATTTTATGGAATTAATTTCCACGCTATCTAATATTGTGACTCTTAGCGATTCATCTGAAAAAATTATAACATCCTATCAATAGCAACTTTTACGTTCTGTATTTTATTGATTATAAATTTACTTAAGATTCGTAAACTAAAATCAAGAATAAAACATTTAGAAGACAAATAATATAAATAAAAAAGCCAGCATCTGCTGGCTTTTTTATTTTAGTAGAGTCTCATATAAGTTACCTAACTAACTTTCTATACTTAATACGTTTTGGCATTAAATCACCACCTAAACGTTTCTTCTTATTTTCTTCGTATTCACTAAATCCACCTTCAAAGAAATAGACTTGTGAATCACCTTCAAAAGCTAAAATGTGTGTACATATTCTATCTAAGAACCACCTGTCGTGACTAATTACTACTGCACAACCTGCGAAATTCTCTAAACCTTCTTCTAGTGCTCTTAATGTATTGACATCTAAATCATTAGTAGGCTCATCTAGAAGTAATACATTACCTTCTTCTTTTAGCGTCATGGCTAAATGTAAACGGTTACGCTCACCACCAGAAAGCAGTTTCACTTTCTTATTTTGTTCACCTCCTGAGAAATTAAATCGACTCAAATAAGCTCTAGAATTCACTTCTTTTCCGCCCATCATCACTAGCTCTTGCTCATCGCTAAAGTTTTGCCAAATTGTT
>TARA_R110002124_G_scaffold75186_4_pt1 | contig 22497 bp, 23 predicted proteins | sample TARA_R110002124 | Tara Oceans TARA_R110002124 (sample SAMEA4397445) | marine metagenome | biome: Polar Biome; feature: [SRF] surface water layer (ENVO:00010504); material: water (ENVO:00002006), including particulate matter (ENVO:01000060) such as... | depth 5 m
TATTGCGGCTGCAAATATAAAAACAAATTCTACGACAACAAACATAACATTCTAAAAAAATAATTTTTAATTTAAAGTTTTGAATTGACCCATAATTGTATATATTGAGCATATAATATAATGCATCTATGGACGATAAAGTAAAATATGAAATGGAGTTTGTGATACACGCATCACCAGCTCTTCTATATACATATATATCAACACCTTCAGGCCTATCAGAGTGGTTTTCCGACAATGTAAATTCTCGTGGCGAACTATTTACTTTTATTTGGGATGGCTCAGAAGAGCAAGCTAAATTATTAAGTAAAAAGAATGGAGAGCGCATTAAATTTAGATGGCTCATTGATGATGAAGACGACGCATCATATTATTTTGAAATCCGCATCCAAGTTGATGAGATTACTAAAGATGTTTCTTTAATGGTTACCGACTTTGCAGAAGAAGATGAAGTGGAAGAAGGTAAAATGCTATGGGCTAATCAAATTTCTAGTCTTAAACAAGTTTTAGGTTCTGCTTAACAAGTAACTAAATTATCTATTATATATTTGTCTCGATTTATTTAAAAAATTAAATAGAGACTTTTCTATGGTGAATTTTAACGGAACTCTTCTACCTCAAACAGATTCAAAAATCCCAACTCATAACAGAGGTTATAAATATGGAGATGCACTTTTTGAAACTCTAAAAGTGGTTAATGGTAGAATCTTCTTTTGGGAAGATCATTATTTTAGACTCATGTCATCAATGCGTATTCTAAGAATGGATATCCCAATGAGCTTTACCATGGAATTTCTTGAAGCTGAAATTATAAAAACGGTTGAAGTCAACGAATTATTAAACACAACAGCTCGAGTACGTCTAAATGTAGATAGAGGTGAAGGAGGTAAATACTTACCTACTGATGATGCAAAAATAAATTTCAATATTGTTGCAGAACCAAATTCTAATCCATCTTATACTATAGATACAGATGCTACTTGCGTTGTAGATTTGTATAAAGACTACTTTGTGGCTCCTGGCTTATTATCGGGATTAAAATCTAATAACAAAGCTATTCAGATAATTGGGAGTATTTATGCAAAGGAAAATGACTTTGATAATTGTTTGTTACTCAACACAAATAAAAACGTTATTGAAGCTTTAAACGGTAATCTATTCTTAGTTAAGGCTGATAGGATTAAAACGCCTCCATTGGAAGATGGCTGTCTTAAAGGTGTGATGCGAAAACAAATCTTGGAACTATTAGTTAAGGATGTTAATCTTTTTGTTGAAGAAGCTTCAATTAGTCCTTTTGAGCTTCAAAAAGCTGATGAGCTGTTTATTACGAATGTGATTAAAGGTATTGTGCCTATTACTCAGTATCGTAAAAAAACTTATGGAACTGATTTTGCTCAAAACGTTGTTGCGAAGTTGAATACGAAATTAAGGCTTCAATAAAAGTAAAGCCGTACACATATCTATATGTCATTAAGTGAAGAACTAACAATAAACAGATTGCTTCGTGCCTCGCAATGATGTGTTTAATTATAGCTAGGGTTCTCGGGTGCGTTAGACCATATACTATAATCACCACCAAGTTCTAACATTTTTTCGCGCCAAAAGGAATTATATGGCTTTGCTATAATATCGTTATTATAAACATTTTTAGAAACTAACCAAGCGTTAGACTGAAGTTCATTATCTAATTGTTGCTCGTCCCAGCCAGAATAACCTAGAAAAAAGCGTATATCGTCTTTTGATATCTTATCTTCATTTATAAGATCTAAGACGACATTAAAATCTCCTCCCCAAAAAATACCGTTCGATATTTCAATACTATTTGGTATTAACTCAGGTGATTTATGGATAAAGTAAAGGTTGTCTTGTTCTACAGGGCCTCCATTATAAACTGTAAACTCAGATTCGGTGCCATCAATTAGGTCTTTAAGATTATAATCTAAAGGCTTGTTTAAGATAAACCCAACAGATCCTAACGCATTGTGATCTGCTAAAAGAATCACAGCACGATTAAATGATATGTCACCGATTATGGACGGTTCAGCAATTAATAAGTTGCCTTTTTCGGGTTTGGTCATTGTTTTATCAGCATTATAGACTACTAAATCTATAGTTTTTTTCTTAAATAAGCAACTCAAACCTCTTAAAATTAGAGTAAAAAAAAGCCTGCTCATTGAGCAGGCTCTGTATTTTAAACAAAAAATGTCTTAGTTTACAGCACTACTTAAGTCAGAACCTGCCTTAAATTTCACTACATTTTTAGCTTTAATCTTGATAGTCTTTCCAGTTTGTGGGTTTCTTCCATCTCTTGCAGCTCTTCTAGATACTGACCAAGAACCAAATCCTACTAAAGATACTCTGTTGCCTTTTTGTAAAGATCCTTCGATGTCTACTAATAAAGAATCTAATGCTTTTTTTGCAGCTGCTTTTGTAATTCCAGCATTCTCTGCCATACCATTGATTAAATCTGTTTTGTTCATAAATGTTAAATTTAAATTGTTAAAAAATCGGTTTTTAAATAATAGTTGTTAAAAATCCGTACACAAAATTATTAGGAATATTAAGCTACGCAAGTAATAGCAAGGCAAATAAGGCATTTTGTTGATAACTTATAACATTTGTTAATAAAGAGAATGTATTTCATCGGGTTTTTTATTTAACCAATGATAATAAGGGTTTACAGCAGTTTTGCTAATTCAGAAAATTGAAACCCATTTAAGAGTGGTTTTACATCCATTTTCCGTTTTCCTGGGAGTTGTATTTCTTTAATATTAATGTAACCACCTTCACATGCAACTCTTAATTGATCTTTAGAAGCAATAATGAGTCCGTTAGGATGTTTGTGGCTGTATATATGTTTTTCGATTGCATAGAGTTTTACCATCAATAACTCATCATCCTTATTATCTAGATAACACCAAGCCGTTGGAAAAGGGTTTAGTCCTCTAATTTTATTATATATGGTATCTATGGATTGAGACCAATCTATTTTACAGTTATCTCTATTAAGTTTGTATGCCGTTTTTAAATCTTTAGATTGAGGCTGAATAGTTGTTGATACTGAATCTGATTCTATCAGTTTCAGAGTCTTAATTACCAGTTCACTTCCAATTGTCATTAAATCATCGTGTAGTTCTCCTACAGTAGTAGCTTTTTCAATGATAGCATCATTGCTTAAGATAATAGCGCCAGTATCAATTTTTTCGTCAATAAAAAATGTGGTGACACCAGTTTTAGTCTCATCATTAATAATAGCCCAATGAATTGGAGCAGCTCCTCTGTAATCTGGTAATAAAGATGCATGTAGGTTAAACGTACCATATTTTGGCATTTGCCAAACCACTTTAGGTAACATTCTAAAAGCAACTATGATTTGCAAATTGGCATTTAAAGAACTTAGTTCTTCAATAAAGGTCTCTGCTTTTAAATTCTTTGGCTGTAATATATTTAGATTATGCTTTAGAGCAAATTGTTTTACTGCAGACGCTCTTAACTTCTGTCCACGACCTGCTGGTCGATCTGGAGCCGTTATAATACCAACCACATTATAACCATTATTAAGGAGTGCTTTTAAAGTTGCCACAGCGAAATCTGGTGTGCCCATAAAAACAATTCGTAAATCGCGCTTCTTTGTCATGTAAGTGAATAGGTATTAGCTTGTGTTATTTTAATTTTTTTAATTTCCATCAATTCTGAAAGACTATGTATCAGTTCTTGTTCAGAACATTTTATGATTTGTAATAATTGTCGCGAAGATAAATCTTTACCTTTTAAATTTTTTAAGATAAGATTTGAAATACTAACTTTATTAGAATAACTTATTCCTGAATTTTTATTTAGACATACTGAGCATTTTCCACAATTAGTACTAGTCTTTTCTCCAAAATAAGCCAACAACTGCTGGCTTCTACATACCGAATCATTTTTAACATAATTAAGAACAGCTTCAATCTGTTGATGCTTCAATTGATGTTGTTGTTCTATAGTTTTAGCAATAGGGTTGATTGTAATATCATCTTCTCGTGGTGTTAAATATGTGATTTCAGAATCTGTGTTTGCCATTTGTAGGTTAATAATTTCATCTTTTTTTAAACGCTGTAATTGTTCTATAATTTGCTTTTCTGGTAGATTGGATTTTTGAATAATGAGACTAAGATTCACTTTTGTTTCATAATCAAAAATACCGCCATAGGTTCTCAATAAAATTTTAACTAATGTATTTAAATCTAAATGCGTTTCTAAATACTGAAATAACGCTGCATTTGTTGTAATAAATTGAATCTTCGTTCTAAAATTAAAATGTTGAGTTAGCGTAATAATCGCATTTCTATCGAGTATTAATAAAGCGTTGTAAGTAATGTTGGCCTTTAATTTATATGTATTGCAAAATGATTTAAAGTCGAATTGATGTGTGCTGTCCGCACCTTCGCCATAAGGAATTTGAAAATAGTTGCACAACTTATTATATACTGTTTTTACAAAGTCAACAGAAGGAAGTGAGCTTAAAAACTGACTTCGAAGGTGATCTTCATCAATATGTTGTTTTAAAATAATGGCATAAGCCAATTGACCATTTCTACCTGCTCTACCTGCTTCTTGATAATAACTTTCTAAACTTTCTGGTAAATTAAAATGAATTACGGTTTTTACATTAGCCTTATCAATTCCCATTCCAAAAGCGGTAGTGGCAATCATAATTTGTTTTTGGTCGTTGGTCCATTGATATAAACGTTCTTGTTTTTCCTTATTGGTAATGCCGCCATGGTAGAAGGTCGTAGAGAAGCCTTTTGCACTTAAATAATTATGAATGTCTGTGGTTGCTCTTCTATTTCTTACATATATAATAGAAGCCCCTTGGTGTTTTTTTAAAATATATTCTAGCTGATAAAATTTATCATCTGTATGAATAACACTGAAAGCAATATTAGGTCTTGCAAAAGATGCTTTGTAAGTTTTTGGATTAACAAAATCGAGATTATCTATAATATCTTCAACCACATTGTGTTTTGCCGTCGCTGTTAATGCAATACAATTAACATGCGGATGTATTTGTCGTAAGACATTAATGTTTTTATAGGCTGGTCTAAAGTCATTTCCCCATTGACTAATACAATGCGCTTCATCAACGGCAATTAGATTGACTTGCATTTGCTGAACACGTTCTTGTACTAAAGGTTGTAGTAAGCGTTCTGGAGAGAGGTATAAGAATTTATAGTTACCATAGATGCAATTGTCTAATTGCGTGTCTAAATCTTTGTAAGCCATGCCCGAAGTTAATGCAATTGCTTTTATGCCTTTTGCTTTTAAAGTATTTACCTGATCTTTCATCAAAGCAATTAAAGGAGAAATGACAATACAAATACCATCTTTAATTAGAGCAGGAACTTGAAAACAAATCGATTTTCCACCACCTGTTGGTAATAAAGCAAAGGTATCTTCATTATTTAAAACCGAAGTAATAATGTCTTCTTGTAATGGTCTAAAGGAAGTGTAATTCCAATACCGTTCTAAAACTTCTATAGGATGCATTACTGCAAATTTAAGGACTCTAGAACAAAATCTGCTCTGTTTTTAATACTACCAAATGGGACATCTATTAATTTATAGCCAAAACGCTTGTAAGTTTCTAACAAATGCTGATGTATTTCGATGGCTTCTTCAAAACTTTCATAGCGCTCACTATCGCTTTTAAAGATGTCTTGCCAAGGAGCTAAAACAAAGATATAATCGTATTGGTAAACTTCACAAGCTTTTACAAAATATTCAGGATAAGTGTCACCAATATAATCCAAATAGGCTAAGACATCTGGTAAGCCTCTATCTAAAAACACAAAAGATTCAGACTCTTTTGTAGCATCTAAGAATTGTTGTGTTCTGCCTTCTAAAAGTTTTCTACTAAAGAGTAGAGGTTCTGTAAGAAACATTTGCTCGATGCCATCTTTTCGGGCTTGTAAAGTCACTTGTCTAGAGATTTCATCATAACATAAAAAACCATGCGCTTTCAAATGATTAATGATTGTTGTTTTCCCTGTTCCAGGACCACCAGCTATGACGATTTTCTTTGGATTCAAATTGGCAATATTTTTGCAGTAAAATTCGTGATAAAAAATTAGACATAAAAATGTAAAGTTAAACGTATCTTTGCAACTGAAAATTTTTAATATGGACAGCTCTAAAAAAACAGACGAATTTTACGATAAGCTAAAGTCACAATTGTACGATACTGCACTTTGGCCAACAGAATATTTATATAAATTCATTGTAGTTTCTAATGGTACAGGAATTAAGGACATTGAAGATCTTTTTAATGATTTAGGTGCGGTTATAAACACCAACGAATCTAAGAAAGGGAAATATACAAGTGTTTCCATAAATGTTAGAATGAAAAATCCAGAGGAAGTTATTACTAAATACAAGGAAGTTGCAGAAAATGTAGATGGAGTAATTTCCCTGTAAAATTTATTACATCCTTCGTATTTTTTTGTACTTTGCAGCAAAACCTAAAGACTGCGGGTTTTAAAATTATTTACTACACATTTTACAATTTTGATTGACGATATAGAATACAACACAGAGCGCGAACATTTAATTATTCCAGAATATGGACGTCATCTTCAAAAGATGATTAATTATGCCAAGTCGCGAGAAACAAAAGAAGAACGTAATAAAGTTTCAAAGGCAATTATCTCAGTAATGGGAAATCTACAACCACACTTAAGAGATGTGCCAGATTTTCAGCATAAGCTATGGGATCAATTGTTTATCATGGCTAATTTTGAATTGGATGTAGACTCTCCATACGATAAGCCAGAGAGAGAGGTATTACAAGCCAGACCAGAACCTTTAAGTTACCCTCAAAATTTCCCAAAGTATCGTTTTTATGGAAATAACATAAAAACGATGATAGATGTGGCTGTAAGTTGGGATGAAGGTGAGCTAAAAGAGGCTTTAAAGTTTACGATCGCTAACCATATGAAGAAATGCTTCCTTAATTGGAACAAAGATACAGTTGAAGATGATGTGATTTTTAATCACTTATTTGAACTTTCTAATGGAAAATTAGATCTTAAGAATAGTGATGAAGAGTTAAGTGATTCTTCTAGTTTGATGCGCACTAAAACTAAGTACAGTAATAGTAGAAGCAATACCAACAAAAAGAGTAATAATTCGAATAAGAAAAAATATTCCAGCAACAGAAAACGTTACTAGCAACGTATGGGAACATTTAAAATAGAAGGAGGCCACCAATTAAAAGGGAAGATACAGCCTCAAGGTGCTAAAAACGAAGCATTACAAATTTTATGTGCAGTACTCTTAACTGCCGAAGAAATTAAGATAGACAATATCCCAGATATTATTGATGTAAATAAACTCATTGCTTTATTAAAAAAGCTAGGAGTAAAAATTAATAAACTAGGTAAAGGGTCTTATACGTTCAAAGCCGACCAAGTCAATTTAAAATACCTAGAATCTACCGAATTTAAAGAAGACGGAAAAGGATTGAGAGGTTCTATAATGATTGTAGGTCCTTTATTAGCACGTTTTGGAAAAGGGTATATCCCCAAACCAGGTGGAGATAAAATTGGTCGTCGTCGTTTAGATACACATTTTGAAGGCTTTATTGCCCTTGGTGCAAAATTCCGTTACAATAGAGAAGATTTATTTTACGGAGTAGAAGCAGATAAGCTCAAAGGAACTTACATGCTTTTAGATGAAGCTTCTGTAACCGGAACAGCTAATATTGTTATGGCTGCAGTTTTGGCTGAAGGCACAACAACAATTTACAATGCTGCTTGCGAGCCTTATTTACAGCAACTTTGTAATATGCTTAATAGAATGGGAGCCAAAATTTCTGGTATTGGCTCTAATCTAATAATCATTGAAGGTGTAGATAGTCTTGGTGGAACTAAACATAGAATGTTACCAGATATGATTGAAATTGGTAGCTGGATTGGTTTAGCTGCCATGACAAAAAGTGAATTAACAATTACGAATGTAAGTTGGGACGATTTAGGTTTAATACCTAATGTATTTAGAAAAATAGGTATTACCGTAGAACGTCAAGGAGATGATATCCATATACCAGCTCATAAAGATGGTTACGAAGTACAAAATTTTATAGACGGTTCTATTCTAACAATAGCAGATGCTCCATGGCCCGGATTTACTCCAGATTTATTGAGTATTATTTTAACAGTTTTAACCCAAGCAAGAGGAAGTGCAATTGTACATCAAAAAATGTTTGAAAGTCGCTTATTCTTCGTTGATAAATTGATCGATATGGGAGCGAAAATTATTCTTTGCGATCCACACAGAGCAACCGTTATTGGTCATGATTTTAAATCGACATTAAAGGCTACAACTATGACGTCTCCAGATATTAGGGCAGGAGTATCCTTATTAATTGCGGCATTATCTGCAAAAGGAACTTCAATAATTCATAATATAGAACAGATTGATCGTGGTTACGAAAATATTGATGAACGTTTAAGAGCTATCGGAGCTAAGATTGAACGTTTAGATGGGAATTAAATATAGAGTTTAGACTGTTTCGCTTTTAGAATCCTGAATTTAGACGAGATTAGCAAAAATAAAAGCTTCAAGTTTATCTTGAAGCTTTTAAAGTTTTTGGGTATAATACTTTTTTACATGGTATAAAAATACTGTTCACTAGCAATTTTCCCATCTTTTACTTCATATACACAAACCTCCTCCATTTTCTGTCTTCCTCTTTCTTTAAATGTGCAATCAAAATCCATTTTAGCGGTAAAAAAGTTTCCTGCAACTACTGGTTCGCTTATACTGCTTGCATGAAAATCTTCAACGCTCTCTAACCAATCCTTGCTTTTATTCCAAACATTTTGTCTTCCAGAAATGACTTCACCAGGCATTCCAGGCATTTCTTTACTAACTACATTTTCTGCATAGAGTTCGTTAATGCATTCCAAGTTTTTTCCTTGTTCACACATGTCTTTCCATTTTTTTGCAACATCCCAAGTATTCATATTGTTTTAATTTTAAATTAGTGCATTTAAGTTAGTTAAAACTTTATTGTATTATCTTAAATTAATGTTAGAGTTTTATTGTGATGGCATGTAAAAAGCTCTGATGACTAATCAGAGCTTTTAAAATTGTTTACAGAAATGGTTATTCAGTAAAGACGTAAAACGTCTTATTTACAACAACGTTACAAATTTTGTTTTATTGTGTAAAATAGTTAAAAAAATAGAAAATAATTTATATTACTGTTAATTAAGTGCGGATTTGTAAGTTTCTAAGCAACGTTTTCGAGCCATTTTATGATCTACTATCGGTTGAGGGTAGGTGAGCTCTTGATAATCTGGAACCCACTTTTTAATATACTCGCGATTTTTATCAAACTTCAAAATCTGTGATGTTGGGTTAAATATTCTGAAATATGGAGCTGCATCTACTCCAGAGCCAGCAACCCATTGCCAATTACCAACGTTACTTGACATATCGTAGTCGTGCAGTTTTTCTGCAAAATAGGTTTCTCCCCAACGCCAATCAATCAAAAGATGTTTGCAAAGAAAACTACCAACTATCATACGAACACGATTATGCATAAAACCTGTTTCATTTAACTCACGCATACCAGCATCTACGAATGGATAACCAGTCTTACCTTCACACCATTTTTTAAATTCGACTTCATTATTTCTCCATTCAATTCTGTCGTATTTAGATTTAAAGGATTCTTTTGACGTGTTTGGAAAATGCCATAAGATTTGCATAAAAAACTCGCGCCATATCAATTCTTGCCAAAAGATTTCATTTTCTTCTGCAATGGCTTTTTTTACCATTTTACGAATGCTAACTGTTCCGAAGCGTAAATGTGGTCCTAAATGTGATGTTGAGTCCTTAGCAGGAAAATTTCGAGTGTCTTCGTAGTGTTGAATTAAAGTTGGAGTAACCTTATAAGGTACAATGTGTTGTGCCGATTTTTCAAAGCCAATGTAAGATAAGCTCAAATTTGGTAAAGCATTGTCTTTTATGAAATTATTGAAATAATCTTCTGGATGGGATATTTTAAAATCTATAGTTTTAAACTTTTCTTTCCAAGTGTGCATGTAAGGAGTATAGACAACATAAGGTTTACCGTCTTTTTTTACAACTTCATTTTTTTCGAAAATGACCTGATCTTTATAGGTTTTATACTCAATATTATGCGTTTCTAATAATGATTCGATTTCTTTATCACGTTCAGCTGCATAAGGTTCATAATCATGATTTGTGTAAACCGTATCAATTTCGTAATTTTTAATTAATTGTTTGTATATAGAAATTGGTTTGCCATAAAACATGGCAATACCACTCTTGTGATGATCTTGTAGTGTTTGCCTCATGTCTTGAAGCGTTTCATAAATAAAACTAACACGAGCATCATCTTTTGGTAATTTTTCTAATATTTCGGAATCGAAAATGAAAATTGGAAGTACAGGATATTCGGCTTTTAGAGCATTATAAAAACCTATATTGTCATCTAACCTTAGATCTCTTCTAAACCAGAAGATGTTTATTTTTTTACTCATGCTTATATAATTACAGTGGCAAACTAAACTTGTCTATGTGTGTATGAATATGTCACAGAAAAGATTGGCCTGTCTGCTCCAGATAAGATTTTAAATCCTATTTAATCTGGCGCTTTTGTTTTTAAGTTTGCAAGACTTGAAAAAGACTTCCATCCTTGCGTAACAGAAATTGATAATTTTTGGTTTTATGTAGTGTATATATTTTTATGTTTAATCTAATTATATAAAACGACGTAGCCGTTTAGTGATGTAGCAATGCAAAGCCAAATAATGTAAGGAATAAGTAGATATTTTAGTTTACTTAATTTTTCATCACTACAACTGATAAAGAAATAGGATATTACTAGTGTTAAGGCAATGATTGTAGCTAATCCGAAATGAGTTAATTGTTGATTAAAAAATATGTAGTTCCAGCTTATGTTTAGCAATACCGCTATACTATATACTATAACTACAAATCTTGACTTTCTAATAGAGAATAAAAACGTTAGATAAATCGAAAAGCATAACATTATTGTTGTCCAAGCGGCACCAAATACCCAACCTGGTGGAGTCCATGGAGCTTTATTCAAACTGGCGTACCATTCACCAGTTACGGCATCTCCCATAGACCAACTACCAAGTGCTAGTCCACCGAAATTGATAATAAGAAAAAGTATAAATAGATAAATTTTTTTCAAATCACTTTTGCTTTAAAATTTCAATTTGAGCAATAATTTTTTCAGCTTCAGCATACTTTTTATCACTTTCAGATCTATTAGTGGTAGATAGTCTATGCCACTCTGCCATTAACTTTTCGTACTGCTTTTGTAGCTTATCTAACTCAGAGGTTTTTTTAAATAATCCGAACATTTTATTTTTATTTTAAATAGGATCTAATTCTAGAATTCATAGATTTAGTAATAGAGTAGAAGTAGTCGTAAAAACGAGCCATCTTCATCTACTAAGTATTTCTGAAAATTCCACTTTACTTTAAAGTTTTGCTTATCATTTAATGCTTTTTTAGTCAGCCATTCGTATAAAGGATGTTGATTAGATCCTTTGACATCTACTTTCTCTGTAATTAAGAATGAAACACCATAATTGACTTAGCAAAATTCTTGAATTTGATATGAGTTGCTAGATTCTTGCTTACCAAATTGGTTGCAAGGTACACCGATAACAACAAGCTGATCCTTGTAAGTGTCTTGCAGTTTTTGTAAATCTTTGTATGAGGAGTAAAACAGCACTTAGACGCTACATTAACGAAGAGTGTTTTTTTTCCTTTAAATTCAAACAAAGCAATAGATTCTCTTTGTAAATTATTTATTTGAATGTCGTAAATAGGATGTGATGCTTTTTGCACAACATCATTATCGGTTGTAGAAATAGTGCCAATAAAAGCTTTTAATAGATTCGTTAATTATAAGTTTAAAGCTTACAATACCACAATCTATTTCAAAAACTAGACCAGGTAAATGATGCGGCCTATGTTTACGACTTTACAATAATAAGAAAGCAAAGATTAAGACAATTGATGTCTTTACCTTTGCTTCCGACAATCACTATTAATCGTTCATTGTTTATGATGCTGTTAAAGGTCTACCCTTTAAGCGCTTTTCTATTTTTTGTTTTATAACAGTAAGACGCTTCATTAAATCCATAAGTTTAGCATCTTTATCTTTTTTATATAATTCGTTTACTGCTAAGATTAAATCTTTAGCTTCTCTTGCAGCTACAATTCTGTCGCTTGTTGTTTTAAAAGAAAACTTTCTGTTTTCAAATTCTATAGCTTTTTCTAATGTATCCATAGCTTAATTGTTTAAATAGTTTTGTAATTCTGAAATTTTTGAAGCGGTATTAAATTCGCCTCCATAATATGTTGTTACTGTAGATGATGTATCATCTTGTACACCTCTCGAAGATACACATAAATGTTTAGCATCAATAATTACAGCAACATCTTCTGTTTTTAAAACAGTTTTAAGTTCATTTGCAACCTGATTTGTTAAACGTTCTTGCACTTGAGGACGCTTAGCGTAATATTGCACAATTCTGTTTAATTTTGAAAGTCCAATAACCTTACCAGACGATTTGTAAGCAATATGTGCTTTTCCAATAATTGGCACAAAGTGATGCTCGCAATTAGAATAGAATGTAATATTCTTCTCCACTAGCATTTGATTGTATTGGTACTTATTATCAAACAATGCTATTTCGGGTTTATTTTCTGGGTCTAAACCAGAGAATATTTCTTCGACGTACATCTTAGCCACTCGATCTGGTGTGCCTTGTAATGAGTCGTCAGTTAAGTCTAAACCAAGTACATCCATTATTTCAGAGAATAAGATAGAGATGCGCTTTTTCTTTTCATTGTTAGATATGTCAAAAGCATTAGCTTTCATTGGTGTGTCTAAACTTGTAAATAAATGGTCGTCACCAATGTTTTCTGAAGTAAATCCATTGAGTTTATGACCATTTGTTTTGGAAATTGTTTCTGTATTCATAGAATCTTTTTAATGTGCTGTCTTTAAGTACTCCAAGCTTAAATCAAAGCACGTGTTAACGTCTTGTACTAGAGTTGTTATATATTTTCTTAATTAAGCAAATTATTTGTGCTTATCAAAGACTTTGTTATTGTTTGTCTTTATATCTAAATGGTCAATTTCTATACCAAACTATAAAAACTACCAATTATAGTAATTTCAATTCAAATTTACTAATGTTTAATTTATTATTAATAATGTTAAACAATTATTAACATTTAATAACTTAAATTTAGTCGAAAAAAACCGCAATTACTTTCAAAAACAAGAGATTATATTTAGCTGTTTTGCAATCCTCATCACTACACTTCTCGTCATTCACCAACTTGCAGCTAATTTAAACAAGAATAGCATTGGAGAGAATAACTGCTCTAACTACAATATCTGTAATAGCATCCATTTCTTTACTTTTAGTTACTCCTATAATTGAGTATTATTAGTTTACAATATTGCGAATAATCGTTTAAATTTTTAATTATTGATAAGCAATAAAGTGTTTTCAAAATATATAAAATCATTCTTTTTAAGAATTTATTAACATATATAGCTTAGCTTAAGTCGTAATTTTATAGCAGTTTAAAAACAAAACACTTAACACTTAACAAAATGAAGAAATTTGTACTCTTTGTATGCGCTTTAACTTTAATGTTTTCTGCAAATGCACAATTAGAAACACCACAACCTAGTCCTTTTAGCAAAGTAGAGCAGAAGGTTGGATTAACTGACGTTACTATTGAATATTCTCGCCCTGGTGTAAAAGGAAGAAAAATATTTGGTGGATTAGAAGCTTATGGAACTGTATGGAGAACTGGCGCTAATGCTAATACCACAATAGATTTTAGTGATGATGTAACCATTGGTGATAGCACTTTAAAAGCTGGTAAATATGCTATGTTCACAAAGTTAGAAGAAAAGACTTGGGAAGTAATGTTCTACACAGATACTAATAATAGTGGAGTGCCTCAAAATTGGGATGATACTAAAGTAGCAGCAAGTATGAAAGTTAACGTAAACGAAATTCCTTTTAACGTTGAAACTTTTACTATAGATATTAATAATATCACAGCCAGTGGTGGAACAATTGATATGATTTGGGAAAAAAGTTATGTGGCTATTCCTTTTTCCGTCCCAACAGATAAAAAAGTTTCTGCTAGTATAGATAAAATTATGGCTGGTCCTTCCGCAAATGATTATTATTCAGCCGCTGTTTATACTTTATCTACGGATAAGAATTTAGATAAAGCAATGGACTGGATTGATAAAGCTGTTGAATTGACAAAAGATCAACCTCGTTTTTGGTATTTAAGACAACAATCATTAATCCACGCTGCTAATGGTGATAAAAAAGGGGCAATTGCAGCTGCGAAAAAATCTTTAGAAGGAGCTGAAAAAGCTAAGAATAACGCTTATATTAAAATGAATACAGACTCTCTAAAAGAATGGGGCGCAATGTAGGTTTTAGCTATTAGTGCTATTAGCTTTTTGCTAATTAAATATAAGAAGCGCAACTCAATGAGTTGCGCTTTTTATATACATCATTGCCTGCATTCCGATTATTATCGGCGTCGTGGAGATCTGATGAAATTGAAAATACTCTAAATTTTATATCTCGGGAATCATGCTTTTTCGCATAATGTGGTAATCTATTAATGAGATTGTATGCCATGCTCGAAATGACATTCCAATTTTTGATTTCAAAGCCTATATTCTAAAGAATTGTTTAGACCAATGAGTTTTCTTATAGTTTCTAACGTGGCATAAGTTCAAAATTCGTGACTAGACTCTTAGTTTTACCAGCTCCACTAACTCTTTAATTAATGATTTTAGAGCTAATTACGTCAACTTTTTAGGTAATAAGAGTTGTAGAAGGTGTGCAACAAAAATGACAACCACACAGCCAAATAGATTTAGCCATAAATATGGCATCCAATCGTACCACCAACCAATCAAAACGACAAATTGTGTAATTAAGGCTGCTATAAATACTGCATTACCTTTAATGTGTTTAAAAAAGAAGGCTAGTAAGAAAATACCTAATACATTTCCATAAAAGATAGAGCCAATAATGTTTACTAACTGAATTAAGTTTTCAGCAAGATTAGCAAAACAAGCAATTATAATGGCTACAATTCCCCAACCTAGCGTAAACCATTTGGTCATTTTTACAGTATGTGCTTCACCTTTGTCTTCTTTTAGGTTTCGTCCGTACAAATCAATAGAAGTAATGGTTGCCAAAGCATTAATCTCAGAAGCTGTAGATGACATTGCTGCAGATAAAATAACGGCTAATAATAAGCCAATAAGCCCTTTAGGTAAATTGTTTAATATAAACCGAATGAACATGTAATCTCTGTCATTGGTTTGAGTATCTTTTGCAGAGTCTTTATACAGAGCGGTTAACTCTGCTGATTTTTCGAGATAAGCTTCGCTTTCAGAATTAGATTTTAGCGCTTCCACTTCTTTTTGAAGTGTATTGTAATCTGAAGTATATTCAGGATCTACCGCTTTTTTGATTAAAAATTTAGATTCTAATCGATACGATTTTTCAATACTATCTAATGCAAAAAGTTGTTGCTTAGTAGCTGGATTTTCATTTTTAGAATACGCTAGACTTAAGGTTTGTTTATCTGAAAATAAAGCCTTTTGCTTTTCTTGAAGCGTTCTGTAGTCATCACCATATTCTGAAGCTAAAACAGTTTGTGTAGATGCATCAATAAAGTTTAATGGAGCTGGATTAAATTGATAAAATACAAATACCATAACACCTACCAATAAAATGAAGAATTGCATTGGTACTTTTAGCAAACCATTAAACAGTAATCCCATTTGCATTTCTTTCATGGATTTACCAGAAAGGTAACGTTGCACCTGGCTTTGGTCTGTTCCAAAATAAGACAACATTAAAAATGTACCGCCTATGAGTCCTGTCCAAACTGTATATCTATTTTCTAGATCGAAAGAAAAATCTAAGACTTCCATTTTGCCAGTTGCACCTGCAATATCTATTGCATCTGTAAATGAGACTTCTTCGGGAATTAAATCTATGATAATAAATAGAGCTGCAAGCATCCCAGCAAAAATCACAAACATCTGCTGTTTTTGAGTTACGGTTACTGCTTTTGTTCCACCAGAAACCGTGTAAATTATAACTAAAACACCAATGACAATGTTTAGTGTCACAATATTCCATCCTAATACAACAGAAAGTATAATAGCAGGTGCGAAAATGGTAATCCCGGCAGCTAATCCACGTTGAATTAAAAATAGAATAGCTGTAAGACTTCGTGTTTTTAAATCGAACCGATTTTCTAAGAATTCGTATGCTGTATAAACTTTAAGACGATGGTATAGTGGTATAAAGACTAGGCAAATTATGACCATAGCAATTGGGAGTCCAAAATAAAATTGAACAAAGCCCATGCCATCAGAAAATGCTTGACCTGTTGTTGATAAGAACGTAATAGCACTCGCTTGAGTAGCCATTACAGACAGACCTATAGTCCACCATTTAGATGTATTACCACCTCTAACATAATCCTGAACATTCTTACTACCTCTTGTTTTCCAGGTGCCGTAACCTACTATTGTGGTTAAGGTGGCAATTAAAACGGCCCAGTCAACCCAGTCTAAAGTTTGCTGCATAGTTTTATGCGAATGATGCTGTTATAAAGTAAAAGAGTACAATGTATAAGGCGTTAGCAATTAGAACAATAGTGTACATTTTGTTCCATTTCTGTTTTAGTTGTGGTTGGTCTTGGTTGTGCATATTAATCTGTAGTTAGTTTTTAAGTTGTGTTTTATCTTCTTTGCCTGCAGAAAGAAGATTGGCAAATAAGCGGTAAGCTCCAGAAACACCTGCCGGAAATTCTCTAAAGAAACTCAAGCCAGTATAGATGTAATTCCCTTTTCCGTATTTAGCAATTAGTAAGCTTCCCTCTTTTGGGTTTTCTCCTTTATCATTCATTGAGAATAGTGGTGTATATTCTTCGGACCATTCGCTAGGGAAATACAAGCCGCGTTCCTGAACCCAGCCATCAAAATCTTGAGATGTAATTTTGTTAGGGAAATTTAGAAGCGGATGGTTTGGATCTAAAATTCGCACTGAAGCTTTTTCTTCGGTCACTCTATCATAAGATATTTTTAGTTTATAAGGAGCTTGTGGATCTGCACCACCTCGTCTTACAGTCTTGTTATACTGTACAATAAGATTACCACCGTTATTTACATATTCTAGAAGAATTATTTGCTTAAACTCTAATTCTGGTACTGTTTTATAAGCTCTTGCGCCTATAACAATAGCATCAAAATTTACTATATTTTCAGTGGATATTTTATCTGGTTTAATGATGGTTACATTATAGCCAATTTGACGTAAACTTTCAGGAACCACATCACCAGCTCCTTTAATATAGCCTACATTATTACCACGTTTTTTTATGTCTAAACGCACAACTTTGCTTTCACTTGGTATTAAAACCGTTTGAAACGGAATGTGTGCGTAATCAATTTCAATTAACTCATCAGTAAAGAATTCGCCATCTACATTTACCATAGGAGTAATTAAACCTTCACTTTTATTCTTTGGAGGGATTACTGTAAATACTACTTTTTGTATATCCCCTTTATTGGCAATATCTACCTTTTGCTTTTGCGGATACACACTCCAATCGTTTGGGTATGCCATTTGTACATAACCATCAATATTATCTCTACCAGCTTTTACAATGACTTCGATTTCTTTTTGTTGGTCGTTTTCAAAAATGAATACTTTATCACTTATGGTCGCAGAAACTTCAGGAATAATTTCGAACGGTCTGTATAATTCGCCTTTATCGAGTTTAGAATAACGATAAACAACTGGTTTAGTAATTGTAATAGGTGTACTTTCAATATTGAGGTTAAAATCAACAAATACTACTCTTGGTGTTTCTGGTAAGCCAATTAAATCTTGATATTCTACATGGTACATGCCAAGTGTACTTTTAGTATTCAGCCAATATGGCGCTGTGTAGGCCATATTATTTGGGATGGTAATGCCTTCTTCAAAATTTAAAAGTTGATTTTCTGGTAATTCCATATTTTTTTCAATACCATTTTGAAGTGTAGATAGGTTATATGATACTAAGCTGATTTGAGTATTACTTCTATTTAAAACTTCCATTTGAAGTTTTACAGCAGAGTTAGGTGAAGCATGCGGTGTATTTGCAGAAACCTCTAAATATAAACCAGCACTGGCTTCTATTATAGCTTTTAGTTCTTTGGTTTTAATAGTTCTCCAATGCTCATTTTTTACAATTTGAAGTAATTTATATGCTTCTAAAAGTTGCGGGAGGTGAGATGCTGGGTTTATAAAATTGAATTCAGTTTCAATTTTGTTGAGAATATTACCAACTGCTTGTCCACCTTCAATACGATTCCAAGAGGTATCAATACCTGCGAAAATGTTGTTACTTTCGTCTAAAGGTTCACCTTTTAAAAATTCTATATATTCTTGTTGCCTACCGCGTTGAGACAAACGACCAAAACCTTGGGATAAATGTTGGCTGCTGGCCAAAGATGCAATTTCGTTATTAGAAAGACCTTTGATTGCTGAATACACACCAATATCAAAACTGAGCATATTGGTTTTGTCTATTTTATCAAATGCTTCTCGACTTCCGTAACGCCACCAAGAGGTATTGTAAAATAAGCGTTTAGATTGCCACGTTTCGGTTAGCTCTAGTTGCGAACTGTATTTTGAAGCATCACTAGCTAAATTAAAAGCTTCTAGGCTCAACATCGCAGAACTGGTATGATGACCATGTGTACGACCAGCTCTTCTGTGATCGAAACGATTGATAATTATATCTGGCTTAAATGTTCTTATAGCCCAAACCACATCAGAAAGCACTTCATCTTTATTCCAAATTTCTAAGGTTTCGTCTGGATGTTTAGAATAGCCAAAATCATTGGCTCTTGTAAAGCGTTGTTCGCCACCATCAACACGTCTTGCAGCTAATAGTTCTTGTGTTCTAATCACGCCTAAAAGTTCTCTAATTTCGGATCCAATTAAGTTTTGTCCTCCATCACCACGCGTCAGCGATAAATATGCTGTACGTACTTTAATTTCATTAGACATATAAGAAATAAGCCTTGTGTTTTCATCGTCTGGATGTGCAGCAATATAGAGCACTGATCCTAAAACATTAAGTTTTTGAACGGCTTCGTAGATTTTGGAAGAATTAAGTTTATTGGGTTGTTGTGCTGTTAATGAAAATATGACGCCTATAAAAAGCAAAAGACAGAGTCTAATCTGGTACATTGAGGTTATTAGTTAGTTGCTCTCCAAATATAAGAAAGTATCTTACTTATGACCGTTTTTTAGGTTTTGTTTAACGTTGGATTAAATGTTCGCTAAATATTTATTAAAGCCATTTCTTACGCTTAAAATAGAAGAGCATTGCAACAAAAATAAGAATCATAATTCCCCAAAGCACATAATAACTATATTTGAAATGTAACTCTGGTATGTTATCAAAATTCATCCCGTAGATACCTGCGATAAAAGTTAGTGGAATAAAAATAGTTGCAATGATGGTTAAGACCTTCATCACTTCATTCATTTTATTACTAATTGTAGTCATGTACATATCCATTAAACTCCAAATCATTTCTCGGTAAATATCTATGTTTTCTGACACTTGAGATAAATGGTCGTAAACATCTCTAAAATAAGTGATTGTTCGCTTGTAGATTAATGGGTGTTCTATTTTTTCGATGCGATTAATTACTTCTCGGAGTGGGAATATGGATCGACGTACCTTTAGTATTTCTCGCTTTAATTGTTGCACTTCTACATTAATATTTTCTTTCGCTTGGCCTGCGAATAAATCGGTTTCTAAATCCTCAATTTTATTACCTAAGATTTCCACTATACTAAAATAATGATCGACTACAGCATCTATTAAAGTATAAAGTAGGTAATCGGATTTTAGAGTTCTAATTCTTCCTTTGCCCAGTCTAATGCGATCTCTAACGATATCAAAAACATCACCTTCCGATTCTTGAAATGTTAAAACATAATTTTTGCCTAAAACAAGACTGACTTGTTCTATGGCAATGTTTTCATCTTTGTCGTAATAGAGCATTTTTAAAACTACGAATAAATAACATTCGTACTCATCTATTTTTGGTCGTTGTGAGGTGTTAACAATATCTTCTAATACTAAAGGATGTAAACCGAATTGTTCCCCAACACGTTCAATCTCTTCTACATAATGTAAGCCATTGATGTTAATCCAAGTTACAGTATCTGTATCTTTATAAGAAACAGCATTTTCAATATGTTGAAGTATGTTTTCTTTAATAGTATCTTTATTATAATCAAAAGATTGAATTTGAAGCTTGTTTCCTGATTTTTTACCTGTATAAACTAGTGTGCCAGGAACCTGTCCAACATGTTTTTTGTAATTCTGTGTACGCTTTTTTGCTGTTTTCTTCATAACTTAGAGAATACTACTATCATCCAAAGCATCCTTTTGCAATAAAGTTACTGCTTTTTGAAGAATAAGATTATTTGGATATGTGACCAAATCCCCATTGTCGTCTTTTAGGATTAATTGAAAAGCTCTAATGTCTTCGATAATGGCTTCTAAAGGATAATCTTTATCATGAATCTTTATTTTATCTCCTACTTTATATGGAAAAGAGAAGAACATTATAACACCAGAAGTTATGTTACTAAGTATAGACCAAATAGCAAAGAGTCCAATACCAATTACGGCAAAAACGGAAGAAAAAACAACTGTAATTTGGCTCGTTTCTGCACCTAAAATAAAGGCTTCAACCAAAATAGCAATAAGTACAAGTGTAACTGTTACATATCTGCCAATGAGGCCAGCTCTAGCCTCTGTAGTTCCGCTTTTTTTTCCGATTTTTTTTACTGTTAAAACAATAATAGCTCTAATTATTGTTAATATAACTAGTAATATAGCCGTGTAGATGATTTCATCTTTAAAATTAGAATAAAATTCACTCATGTAAAGTTGATTATTGCCTTACAAATATAGTTTAGATTATTGTAATTTTAAAGTTTCTCTAAGTCCCTCGTCAGCATTATTATTTTTACTCCAATATGCAGATTTAATAGACTCTAGTTTTGTAGCTTTAGTAATGAGCTTCTTAGCAGAATCACCAGAGCCACTTAATGAAGTTTCTTCCCAACCTAAAATATCATAAGGAAAATTTGTGTTAAAATTAATTTTTAAAGTTCTGTTTAATTCTGCATAGGACACTGTGTATGTGCCATTTTTTAAACTAGCATAAGCTGTGTAAGCTTTTAGGTCTTTATGTCTAAGCCTTGTGTATTCTAGAGAAGGTATTATTTCTAATTCTCCAACAGGAAGTAAGTTTGGATTTACACGTAGCTTTGTCCACAGTTCGTTTTCTGTCCATGTTTTTTCTATTTTGAAAGATTGATCTGCCTCATTTTGAAAGTAAGAATGTAACTTAACTTCAAATTTTTCGCGATTATTGAGTTGTGTATAAACATGGCCGCACCATTCTTGTACAGATGCCGAAACCTTTAAGGCATGCTGATTATTTACTACAGGATAAAATGTGCTCTGCATTATAGAATACGGGTAAATACCTGTATTGAAGTTTTTAGTCGCGTTGAGCTTTAAAACAGGTGTATTGGTCTTACTATAATTATCTGCTTTAACTTGTACTTCTGGTAAGAAATCTTCGGTAACAAATATCAATACAGCTTTACCATCTCTCATTTCGCCATAACGCGCTTGTTCTAATTTATAAGCGGTAATTTCGGCTTCTCCATTATACCAATAGTCTTTAAATTCTTTTGATAGAATTGTTTTTGGTGCTAATACTTCGGTTTCAGGTTCTGAAATAGCAAGAGTTTCTGAGGTTTCAGCTTTGCTCTCTTTGCAGGAAATCAGTAATGAGGTGAATCCTATGCCAATCCAAAAAATAGATTTTGGTTTTATAATCGTTATCATAGCTTTAGTATTTAAGATACTGAAACAACACTTCTACTGTGCTAAGTGTGACAGTTCAGAATTAAAAAAATATTATGTTTAAATATAATTAAACAAAGTTACAACCCTATGTGTTTTCTGCAATGGTATTTAACGTTTCGTAAAGCAAATGGGTAGGTAAGCCAACAACGTTATTATATGAGCCTTCAATACTTGTAATACCTATGGCTCCAATCCATTCTTGTATGCCGTAAGCTCCGGCTTTATCAAGAGGTTTGTATGTATTAACGTAATACCAGATTTCGTCATCTGTAAGTGCTTTAAAAGTTACTTTTGTTATGGTATTGACTATTTTTTGTTTTGATTTTAAAGTAAAACAAATAGAAGTAACCACTTTATGAGTTGTATCACTTAATGATTTTATCATTCTAAAAGCATCATCTT
>TARA_R110002124_G_scaffold266813_2_pt1 | contig 22472 bp, 23 predicted proteins | sample TARA_R110002124 | Tara Oceans TARA_R110002124 (sample SAMEA4397445) | marine metagenome | biome: Polar Biome; feature: [SRF] surface water layer (ENVO:00010504); material: water (ENVO:00002006), including particulate matter (ENVO:01000060) such as... | depth 5 m
CGTTTTCAACCTTAGTTAATCTTTGCGCCACTACCTAGAATATAGGGGCTAATCCTAGCTCAATAATTTTTCTACTAAAACATTAAGCGCAGACCAATGCCTGCAATAAAATTGTCATTATCTTCACCGTTGCTTTTGGCTATGGATGAAGTTTCTCCGAGTTTTCTCTCATAACGCAAGTCGATATAAGGCGCGAATTTTCGTGTAAATTCATAACGGGTCTGCAGGCCAATTTCGCCATCAACAAACCCTGTACCTATTTCTTGTTCATCAACATCCTGTGCGGATAAATTGACTTCAACATAGGGCTGTAAAATCAAACGCTGCGTTACGAGAAAATCATTCTCTTGGCGCAGCCGCGCGGTCACATCACCGTCGTCACTGACAAATAAATGCGCTTCGGTTTCAAAGAAATAAGGCGCGAGCCCCTCAACCCCGAATACAGCATATGTTGTGGAGATAGGCTGCATATTTTGGCGAACACCTATTTGCGCATCCCAGAAGGTTGCGACATTACGGCTGTATAGCGCCGAGAATTCAGCCTGCTCGAGCGTGCCCTCAGAATGCTCACCTTCAGATTTAAGCCAGAGTTTATTTTCATCTGTTCCATACCAGCCATCAAAATCCCAGTTGGCCACGGCTCCGTGCTCGCCGCCACCATAGCCCGTTTCTAACCTGAACATATGATAGGATTCTGAACCATGTGGGTGATCGCCGGGGCTACGATTATGTTCCCCCTGCGCAAAAGCCGGCGTAGCGAAGGCCAATAAAAACAGTAAAGTCGTGAAATATAATTTAATGCGCATGGTTATGTTCCCCTTGCGTTGTCGTGTTGGTGCCGTGGTTCATTTTGGAGTGATCCATGGCTTTCATATCAGGCATGTCTTTTTTCATTGTGTTGTGCCCCATCTTTGAATGATCACTCATCGGCTTGGACGCAGAGCTCGGCTTATAAGGCGCGGCTTTCGCGTAGTCAGGAATATCAGAGGGGTCAAGTTTGGCGACAACGGCCTTGGTCATCATGCCAGCGGCCATATGATATAAAAGATGGCAATGAAAGGCCCACTCGCCCGCTTCATCCGCCGTTAAAAGCACTGAATAGGATTGCCCCGGCGGCACAATAACCGTGTGCTTATTGGGCAATTTGAACATGGGCTGACCGTTTTCAAGCTGGGTAAACATGCCATGCAAATGCATGGGATGCGCCATCATTGTATCATTGACGAATTTAAGACGAACGCGCTCGCCATAATTTAATTTCATCGGCCCTGCATCCGCATATTTTTTACCGTTCATTGTCCAAATATAACGCTCCATATTGCCGCCGAGCCGGACAAGGATTTCTCGCTCTGGTTGGCGTAGATCTTCTTGCGTATTCAGATAGCGAAGGTCAGAATAATTAAGCTGTTTATTCCCTTGTGGCGTTCCGGCTTTTGCCCAGCCGCTCTCCATTTCAACTCTCATCTCAGCCATTTCTTCAGGGGTCATTTTGCTATGATCCATATTACCCATATCATGCCCCATCTGCATATCCATACCCATATCAGCCATTGTCAGAAGAGCGCGCAAACGGTGCTCTGGAACGGCGGTTTTCATGCCCGCGCGCGGGGCGAGCGTACCTATCGCAAACCCGCTACGATCAATCGATTCTGCGGCAATTGTATAGGCCTTGTTTTCTTTGGGGGTCACGATGACATCATAGGTCTCGGCAACACCAAAGCGAAACTCATCAACCGTGACAGGCTCAACATCTTGACCATCCGCGGCCACCACCTGCATTTTCAAGCCCGGTATTCGCACATCATAAAATGACATGGCCGAAGCATTAATAAAGCGTAGACGCACGCGCTCTCCTGCTTTGAAAAGACCTGTCCAATTTTGATCTGGCGTTTGGCCATTAATTAAGAAGGTATAACCGCTAACATCCGATAAATCGGTTGGCATCATCCGCATTTTGCTCCACATTGTGGCGGTTTTCCAAGCTTTGCTGAAGCCTTTTTCTTTAGCGTCAGTGAAAAAATCACCAATCGTGCGGCGGGCATAGGCATAGTAATCTGATGACATTTTAAGGTTGGCCAGAATGCCACTCGATTCTTCATCAGTGTAATCAGATAGCAACACCACATAATCACGGTCGGCATTTACAGTGTCTTGTTTGGGCGTAATCACGATAGAGCCATAATGCCCATCCTGTTCTTGCCCCATACTGTGTGAGTGATACCAGTAGGTGCCGCTTTGACGGGTTTTAAAATGATAAGTAAATGTTTCTTCTGGTTTAATGCCGGGAAAACCGTTAAAGCCGGGAACGCCATCCATTTCACCGGGCAATAAAAGGCCATGCCAGTGTACGGACGTATCCTCGTCCATTTTATTCGTGACATGGATGGTGACGTCTTCACCTTCTTTGAAACGCAAAGTCGGGCCAGGGATGCCGCCGTTAATCGTAATTTTTTCGACGGTTTTGCCCGTGATATTTACAGCTTCGCGGGCAATGGTTAGCCTGTATTCATCTGCATAGGCTTGCACTGATGTAAACAGGAGCAAAGCCCCGCATAGAGTAAGAATGGTATATTTCATTGGTAAGAATCCTTAATAGTAAAATTTCTGCACAGCTTTAAATGGCGAACGAATAAACCGCGCCATTTAAAGCGCAGCATCGGCAATATCACCTGTAAACTGATCCATAGCTTTTTCCTTATTTATATTATTTTTATGCCTATCCGTAAATCGCCTTGTACATCGCCGTTTGCCATGTCTTTTTGGCATCCGACATCGCTTCGATAACGCTTTCTACTTGCGTAGCGGCTTGCCGTTCTGCCTCTTTAAACGGATTATCTTCTGCTAGCTTTTTACGGTGATCTTTGACGGTTTGAGCAGCAAGGGGTAGTGCCAACATGGCCGGGTTGATCGTTTCAGAAAAAATTTTGCGGCTGGTGCGCATAGGGTGCATTGTCTTCAAAATATCAGCAGTGAGCGGATTGGCGAAAGCCTGCACAAACGGACGCATAAACTGTTTATAAACCTCATCGTTTTTTTCTGAAACGCGGCGCACAGCTTCGAAAGAATCCTGCGGCGCGCTTTCGCATATATCCTCGACCTGCCGTTCTTCAAAGCGCACCTCATATTGATCGCGGCTGCAATCAGGATCGCCAGTCGGGTTGTCGATAATCATCTGATAAAGCCCCGGCTTGAGGGCTTCAATTTCCAGCGTATTTTCAAGGATGGCGCGGTGTTCGAATTTTGCAACTTTGGCCGAAACAAAAATGCCCAGATGCCCTACATGCGGATTAATCAAATAAACAATGCGCTGCTTGGCTTTCTTAAGGGCCTGAGTATCCGAATAAACGGCCCGTATCCAGTGTAGTGCTTGTCTTGGCGGCGTAATTTCATCGCCTTGCGAGGCGAAAATCACTAGCGGGTTTTTGATTTGTTTGAGATCGATGACGCAATGATCGTCCAGTATCATTTCTCCGCGCTCTATCTTGTTGCCGATGAACAGATCTTCTACTGTGGCGGTGATTTCTTCTTCGCTGAACGAATAAAATCCGTTCCACCAGCGCTCGAATGATAAAAACCGTTCGCTCTCTTTATCGATATTGGAAAATAAATTGTAATATTTATCCCAGATCGCCTTGGAAGGATTAAGCTGTTCAAAATTACGCACCAGCCATGCACCATCTAAAGTGCCGTTGCTCATATCGCTCATGAGCCGCGTCAGCCAGACACCACCCGATAGACCGCCGCGCACCTGCATCGGGTTGCTTTCTTCTCCGCTCGCCCAGTAAGATAAAGGCGAGCCGTTCATCACGGCGGGGCCGACCATGCCCGAACAATCGGCAGAAAGTAAGGCCAGCATCCATCCAGCCTGACAATTGCCGTACAAAACGGGCGGCTTACCATCGTGCCAGCTAGAAACATCTTCAACAAAATGACGTAGAGCCGCCAGCACATCGCCCATCGTCTGATTAGGCACAGGGTCAGGATAGAAGACTACAAAATAAACTGGGTGGCCTTCATGCAAGGCAATGCCAACTTCCGAGTCCCGTTTAAAGCCGCCAATGCCTGGGCCATGCCCGGCGCGGGGGTCAATAATAATGACCGGTGCCTTGTCGGGATCGAGGCATTCCTCAAGGCAGTCATCGCCTATTTCTGTGATTTTCAAAAGGGCGTAATTGGCAGGCCTTTTAAATGCCCGTGCGTCCAAAGCCATTTCATATTTAAAATCCAAAAGCGGCGGCATACCGGCTTTTTCGTGTTCGATCATATTATCGGCACGTTGACGCAGCGTATCGAGGAATAATACGGAGCGCTGCCACACATCAACCTGGTATGCGGCTAAGTTTTTCCATGCGCCAAATGGTGAAAGTTCCTGATTATCCCTCTTATCTGCTTCCTTATTATTAAAAGAAACAGATGATCTATTATCTTGCTTGATGTTAATTTTTGCTTGTTTCTTATTCTTATCGGCCTGTGCCATGGCGCATCTCCTTTGTCAGGTTGATTGTGGAAGTTTTACGCGAAATGCCTTGCTGTCTTTGTTAGTTATTCATGGGTGGACACCTTCTTCCCTCATCATGCTCTTCATACCCCCTACAGAACTGCTCGCGTAGCTGTGAAGGTTTTCTTCGCTTTCAAAGTAATAAACCGTTCTGTCCGGCCCTGTTCCCATTACCGCTTCGGCCTTATCCACATGGTTACCACTTACCGGATCAATAGCCGTACGAATGGCTGACGATTTTTCCAGTTTGGCTTTACACATCGGGCAGCAGCCATAATAGGTTTTACCTTCGACTTCAACGGCAATTTGCGGCGTGCCATGACTCTGATTATTCACCATACAGACGAATTGTGCCTTGACCGGTTTTAGCCAGCCTTCATGGTCTTGCGCCATAGCTGGGACGGCGATAACGGCGAGTATCAGGGTTAGTATAATTTTTCTCATTGTCGTTCTCCTTAAGTTTTGATGATCGCGGGTTGAGTATACGCGAAGACCCAGCTTCTAATGCCCATGGGAAGCTCTGCGTATAACCTCCATTTTCTTCTTCAGCTTCGCTCCTTAAATCTTCACACGCCGCAAGCGCAGTGCGTTCATAACAACCGAAAATGATGAGGCGCTCATAGCAAAAGCCGCGAACATCGGGCTGATTAATATGCCGAAGGCTGGAAATAAAACTCCAGCAGCCACAGGCACACCCGCAGCATTGTAAACCAGCGCAAAGAACAAGTTCTGGCGAATATTGCGCATGGTCGCACGCACGAGACGACGAGCGCGAACAATACCATCCAGATTACCTTTGATCAGGGTAAAGCCTGCGCTTTCAATCGCCACATCGGCGCCTGTGCCCATTGCAATGCCGACATCAGCCTGCGCTAATGCAGGCGCATCATTCACTCCGTCACCGGCCATAGCCACTTTAAAGCCCTGATCCTGAAGCTCCTTGATAATCCGCGCTTTATCCTCAGGCAGGACATCGGCACGAATTTCATCAATGCCCAGACGCGCCGCTACGGCCTTTGCCGTGCGTTCATTATCGCCAGTCGCCATGATAATCCGGAAACCCAGTTTGTGCAGTTCTTTTAAGGCGGCTGGCGTCGTTTCCTTAACTGGATCAGCGACGCTGACCAGTCCGGCAATAGCGCCGTCAAGCACGACAAACATCACGGTTTCACCTTCATCCCGCCGTGCATTGGCCGTTTCAATCAGTGGACCGCTATCCAGTCCCATATCAGAAATCAGCGCAGCATTGCCGAGCGCCACAGCATGGCCATCGACTACACCTTTAACTCCCTTGCCTGTTACAGCTTCAAAATCCTGTGTATTGACCATTTCCACACCGCGTTCCTCAGCGCCGCGGACAATAGCCTCAGCGAGTGGATGCTCAGAGCCACGTTCAAGCGAAGCGGCAAGCCTCAATACCTCAGTCTCGTCATGACCATCCTCAGGCAGCACTGCTATCAGTTTAGGTTTACCCTCGGTCAACGTACCGGTTTTATCAACAATCAGAACATTTACTTTTTCGAAACGCTCCAACGCTTCAGCATTTTTGATCAGAACGCCAGCCTGTGCACCACGTCCCGTCGCCGTCATGATCGACATAGGCGTTGCAAGACCAAGCGCACAAGGGCAAGCAATAATCAATACTGCCACTGCCGCGACAAGACCGTATGACAGTGCTGGGGCAGGCCCCCAGACAGCCCAGCCAATAAAGGCCAGAATGGCGACAAGGATGACCACGGGCACAAAATATCCTGCGACCATATCAGCATATTTCTGAATCGGTGCCCGCGATCTTTGTGCGTTGGCCACCATCTCGACAATCTGTGAAAGCGTCGTATCAGCCCTTACACGCGTCGCCTCTATGATCAAGCTGCCCGTGCCATTAATTGTCGCCCCGGTTACAGGGTCTCCTGCAACCTTTTCAACGGGTACTGGCTCACCGGATATCATCGATTCATCAACTGAAGAGCGCCCTTCAAGCACTTTGCCATCCACCGGCACTTTATCGCCCGGACGGACGCGCAACTTATCTCCGACCTGAACATCCTCAAGCGGGATTTCGTCTTCCGTGCCGTCTTCGCGGATAATGCGGGCAGTCTTCGCCGCCATATCGAGCAGTGCCTTAATGGCTGATCCCGTGCGCTCTCGGGCACGCAACTCCATAATCTGACCTAGCAATACAAGCGTTACAATGACGGCCGCCGCTTCAAAATAAACCCCGACATGGCCATCAGCATCACGGAAGCCATCAGGGAAAATATCCGGCATCAACACCGCAACGATACTAAAGATATAAGCCGCGCCCGTACCGATAGCGATCAAACTAAACATATTCAAATTCATACTGCGAAAAGACTGAACGCCGCGCACAAAAAACGGCCAGCCCGACCAAAGAATAACGGGCGTTCCTAAAGCAAATTCAATCCAAAGCGTCGTAGACTCGCCGAAAAACGCCCTAATTGCCGTGAACCCAACAAATGGCGACATGGACAAGATAAGAAGTGGTATTGTCAATATCGCTGCAACCCAAAAGCGGCGGGTAAAATCCACTAGCTCCGGATTAGGCCCATCATCCTCGCCCATTGATGCTGTCTCGGCTTCAAGGCCCATACCACAGATGGGACATGACCCTGGCCCCGGATTGCGCACTTCTGGATGCATGGGACAGATATAGACTGTGCCACTAAATCCTTCCGGCACTTTATCGTATTTGCCGCCTATTACAGCTTCTCCACTTGGTTTGTGATCGCCGTGATGTGAACAACCCGAATGATCTACAGCCTTTGCTGCACCGTGGTTATGTGAGGTCATGTCTTTTCTCCATCCTATTTATGGCCGCCGCCGCAACAGCCGCCATCTTGTGTTTTAGCTTTTTCTGTTGCGTCTGTTTCTGTCTTCTTATCTTTCTGGCCACCACAGCAACCGTCTTTTTCTGTTTCCGGTTTGCTTTTTTCATGGTCATGGTGTTTATCACCGCCGCAACAACTGTCCTGTTTATGATCGTGTGTCATGATTTTTATCCTTTATGGTTCGTTGAAGATGAAAACTTGGGAATAAACGCGGGGACATGGGCGGCATAATCATCCCATGCCTTGCCAAACCGCTCCTTGGAATCCTTTTCCTCTCTTTTTGCTAGCCTCACATACATATAGGTTAGAATAGGGAAAAGCACCAAAGTCGGGATCGTTGGCCATTGTAGCAAGAATCCAAACATAATCGATATAAAGCCGATATATTGTGGGTGCCGGACTTTTTCATATAGGCCCGTCACCGCCATCTTCCCTTCACGCTGCGCTTGGTAGAGCACATTCCATGCCGCTGATAGAATCCAGAAACCGCCGCCGATGAATACAAAGCTCAACATATGGAACGGCCCCATATGCGGATTGCCTTCCCAGCCTAGCGTCATCTCCAGAAGGTGCCCAGAATCATGGGCCAGCCAGTTGATATCCGGATAGCTGGTTTGCAGCCAGCCAGAGAGCAAATAAATGGTCAGTGGGAAGCCATACATCTCGGTAAACAGCGCCACCAGAAAGGCTGAAAATGCGCCAAAGCTGCGCCAATCAGATTTGCTCTGCGGCTTAGCAAAACTAAATGCAAAAATAATAAAGATCGCCGAGTTTAATATTACCAGTGACCAAAGGCCATAAGAGTCCATGCCATGTTCCATTGTCTATTTCTTCTCTTCATCATCAGAATGATTGTGGCCGTGGCCGCCATGTCCCCCATGCATAAAGATATGCATCAACGGACAAGCCAGCAAAATGAGATAAATCCAGTTACTACCAATATGCGCAGCATGTTCTGTAATCAGGAAATAGCCGGCCACAGCAAAAAAGAAAATGCAGGCGATGCCGAAAGACGTTTTCCACCATGGCTGTTTGTTTTCCGGTCTATGATAATGTTCATGATCCATAGTTTTTTCCTTTTCATTTAAAAATAAGCTTACGCGTTATTTTTAATCCGTTGCTATACCTGAGTATGTTGTTCTTTCGGTGGCTGCTTCTACGCTTTTACCAATGCAGGTTTAGATTTCAAACATTTCGCTTATTTTGGATATAAATAATCGAGAATAGGACATTCATTAAGCGGCATATCTCCGCCTGGACACGCCCCAGAGAGTTTTTCTAGGGCATCATGAATATTTTTTAGCTGTTTTATACTCTCTTTGGCCTCGGCCAACTTTTGATCTGTGCGCTCCAGTATATCCTTACATGTTGCTGTCTGAGAGGCCTCAAGGGTCAGGAGCGTTTTAATTTCCGCTAATTTGAACCCAAGATCTTTTGCTCTGCGAATAAACTTAACAAGGGTAATACTTTCCGGTCCATAAAGCCGATATCCGGCCTCGGAACGACTATCCGGTTTGACAAGGCCCAGCTGCTCATAATAGCGGATCGTGTCTATGCGCACGCCACTTTCCTTTGCTAATAGTCCTATTGTTAAATCACTCATCATTTTATCCTAGTTTTGACTAACTTAAGTTAACCATACAGGTTGGAGTATCCCCCAAGGTCAAGCACAAAATTATAATCGGTCTCTATTTTATTTTTTCGTAAACTCTGATACAAACTTCGCGCTTAAGTTGCCTTTTCTTTGTGCAGAAAAGGGAGGATAATTATTAATGACTATGACCGCTACCGCCATGTCCTCCGCTGCTTTGCTGGCCGCCGGAGGGAACATAGCCTTTGTTTGAGCATGCCGTTACGGCTGTGCCCACAAAAGTGAGAAGAGCGATTGTAAATAATGCTTTTTTCATTACAGTGTTTCCTTAATTGAGTATTGCTTAAAAATTAATGCGCATGAGCACCTTGGCCATGGTCACTATCTTGCATCACCTCTTCGGCAGGACTTTCCATTGCTGCGTCATGACCACCATGATCTCCATGAGGTTCTGGCTCTGCCGCGCCGTGATGACTAGCTGTGTCGGCTCCGCCATGTGAATGGCTTCCATGGCCACCATCGCCGGAAACTTCAGGAAGACGCATAACTCCGCCGCCATGGCGATAAACAACTTCTCCCCCTTTATATCCAGTCACCGCTAATGATCCCGACGCCACAAGAATCAACGCAACAAAGCCAGCGCCAACAGCATTCGCGCCGCGATGTTTAAGAAGTGCCCAAAGCGCCAAAAGACCAAATATGGAAGCCGTCGCCAGCGCCCAATTTTTATGGTCAGTCATCGCCGCATGTAACGGTCCATCATGCGGGATTGAATTATACGCATCAAAACCGGCCAATACTGTGATGATTGTAGAGCCCGCGCCTATCCAAAGGTTCCAGCGCCCAACACTCAAAAGATGAGGTTTTTTTAAAACCAGTCCAGCCAGATACAGCAGCGCCGAGATACTCAGCAGAGCCACCGAAAAATGCACAAAGATAGGGTGCCAGTTTGGTATTATTTCTATACTCATCATAATCTTAAACCTCTTTTAATGGTGATTGCCGTGGCCAGCTTCGTGCTCACCATCATGTTTCATATCTTTATGCATCGGGCAGTCCATACCAGCTTTACATTGTTTAACTTCATGGTGGCCTTCTTTTGGCTCCATAACTTTTGTGATGCGATAAACTTTATCTTCACCCAACTTAATATGAAAATCTATAGCCTGATCAGGGGCTAGTGCCGTCAAATCAACGCCTTCGGCTACATCTATATCCATGGTCATTTCGGGCCATTTCAAAGCTGGAATCGGCTGATGTGAAATATTGATTTTTCTGTTTTCTAGGTCAACGCTGTGAATAATGCCTTTACCCATCGTCGCCTTATGCTCTGCTGCAGATTCACCATGATGGTCATGGCTTGCCGCCTCTTGATGATGGCCTTTATGCATGTCGCCTTCAGCAAACGCTTGTGGTGAGGACGTCAAGCCCGCAGCCAAAACTATAGCTAAAAACAACGCTTTTTTTATAGAATTCATGTGTAATACTCCTTACAAAAATAAACAAAAGATAACTTTCTAAGACTGTTACGAACTAGAGCATGCAAGCCCTCAGAATCTTTTAAGAAATGTTATATGCGCAATATTCAAAGGTGGGCGTGATCTATCGCCGCTTAGTTATAAAGATCTCATACAAAAACGGAACACAGTAATAGTCATTACTGTGTTCCGTTAAATTTGACGACGCTATATACTTCTATTGGTTATAATAGGAATTGTTTTGATGCGCCGCTTTATCAGTTCTCTTTTCGGTGGACTTGGTTTCGTGAGGTTTTTTATGCTGCGTTTTTTCGCTTTGCATAACGTATTCCCTCACCCCCTCCATGTTATTCCCCGGAACTGTTTGTGACTTTTCGCCAGCATAAGCGGCATTAGTAAGAGCTAGCGTACCGATTGCAAGAACTGCTGTGTGTAGAGTGCGTCTGATCATTTTAGAACTCCTTTTATGTTGAATGAACAAGAACTACGTATTAAGAGTTTTACGAACCAGGCTGTCTCACCCCTCAGATTTTATGAGTAAAAAATCAAGCACGCGGCTCAAAGCTTTAAAGTGTTTCTGACCAGTGTAAAGCCTACCATTGATATACACCGCTGGCGTAGATTTAATGCCTAAGGCTTCATGAGCTATTTTCTGTTCAGCAGCCAAAGCGTCTTTTGTGTGTGTGTCATTAAGACAGCGCTCGATAGCTGTTCCATCCATTCCTGCTGCAATAAAATAACTTTTGAGATGACGTGCTGGATTATCTGCTTGCGCCCACATATTTTGATTGATAAACAATGTATCAATAACAAGCTTCGCCTTTTCTGGAGAAAGACAGCTCAACAACAACGCCCCGTCCAGCGCAGGGGCGTTGAGCGGATAATGCCGAAACAACAAACGAACTTGGCCGTTGCGTATATATGATGAATCAACCTGTTTCGCAACATCTTCATAAAAATGTTTGCAACTGCCGCAGGTCAGAGATGCGTATTCGATGATGGTCACTGGCGCCTCTTTATCGCCATAAGCAATTTCAAACGGGCGGCTTTGTTCCATGAAGGCTGGGTCATAGCTAAGGTTGCCTAAAGGAATACGCGTTTCTTTCCACGCGATCACAGCCACAATAAGCAAGATGCCACTGCCAATAATTAAAAACCATGAGTTATCTTCCCACCATGAAGTGCGAGACTGAATGATTGTTCGTTTCCGCTGCGCACGGCGTTTACGTCTATTGGCCATCTGGGTTCTCCACAATCGAGAATAGCAACACCGCAAGGGTATAAATTGCGCTTCTCATGTTTAACTCACCCCGTCATCAGAAGGAGAACGCGCACGTAAAAAAAGCTTTTCTGCACCAAAAATAAGAATTACTCCAGCCAGCGCCACGTAGATAACCAGCATATCTGTCTGTGCTTTAATTATTAGGAAAGCGGCCAACACCACAACGTCCATCACAAGCGCAGTGATAAGAACAAGCGCATTGGCTTTCACGTCCTCGCGCAGATATCGCAGCACACCCCAATGCACAGCTATATCCATGATGAGGTAAAATATTGCGCCCAACGAGGCAATACGGCTGAGATCAAAAAAAACGGTCAGGACTATCGCCAGTACAATCGTATAAACCAGCATATGTTTTTGGATATTGCCGGGCATCCCGAAATGGCTGTGTGGCACCAGCTTCATATCGGTGATCATCGCCGCCATGCGTGAGGCGGCGAACACACTGGCAATCACGCCAGATACTGTAGCAATGATCGCCAGCACAACGGTAAACCACAAACCAAAATCCCCAAGGGCTGGACGCGCCGCTTCAGCCAGCGCAAAGTTTTTCGCGGCAATAATTTCAGGTAATGACAAATTTCCCGCAACCGCCAGTGCGACCAGAAAATAAACAACGACGCAGATGGCAATGGAGATAATAATCGCCCGCCCGACATTGCGGTGTGGATCAACAATCTCAGAGCCGCTATTCGTGATAGTCGTAAAACCTTTATAGGATAAAATTGCTAGGGCCACCGCCGCCAAAAATCCACCGCCACCAGTTGGCTGCGCAGGGGCAACGGTAAAACTCTCCATAGAGAAACCAGAAAGCCATAGCCCGAAAAGACCAAAAACAGCAATCCCGCCGATTTTCAGCACAGACATAACAAGCGAGAACGTCCCAATCATGCGGTTGCTAGAAATATTGACGGCAAAAGCGAATAGCAAAAGTCCTACGCCTAGGGCTGGAATAAGCCAGCTATCTTTACCAACATCAAAGAGTTGCATGGTATAGGAGCCAAAGGTACGTGCCACCAAACTTTCATTGATCACCATTGAAAAATACATGAGCAGCGCTCCGGCTGCTGTGATTGTCCCCTTGCCGTAGGCTTTTTGCAAAAACATTGCAATGCCACCCGCAGATGGATACGCATTAGACATTTTTACATAGGAGTAAGCACTAAAAGCCGTGACCACAGCGGCCACCAAGAAAGCCAGAGGGAACCATTGTCCGCCGAGCTCAGCAATCTGCCCAGTCAACGCAAAGATACCCGCCCCGATAATCACGGCTGTGCCCATCGACACAGCGCCGACCAAGCTCAGGCTGTTTTCTTTATATTGCGTGGGCGCGGAGTGATCATGTTTCATCACTTAGAGCCTCCTTCTCATCACCCTGAACACTCTCAACATCTTTAAATCGCCGCCCTTCCCAAATGTAATAGACAACCGGTATCACGATCAGAGTCAGAACCGTGGTACTGAGCATGCCCCCAATCATCGGCAGGGCAATACGGCGCATCACATCAGAGCCGAGGCCTTCTGTAATAAAGATCGGGGCGAGCCCGGCAAGGATTACGGATACAGTCATTAGCTTAGGTCGTACCCGCAAAACTGCGCCGTGGATCACATCTTCGAGCAATTCCTGTTTTGATTGCGGTGGGTGTAAACGCACTTGCTGATCGATATAAAGCAGCATAACCACAGCGGTTTCCACAGCAATTCCTGCTAGTGCGATGAAACCCACACCAACAGCAACAGAGAAATTATACCCAGCCAGATACAGTGCCCAAACACCGCCGATCAAACCAAAGGGCAGCGACAGCATAATAATCAACGTTCTGTCAAGCCGTCCAAAATGGATCATTAATAAGGTGAAGATAATAAAGATAGCGGCAGGCACAGCAATTTTCATACGCGCGGCAGCTTCTAACATCTGTTCAAATTGCCCCGACCAGATCAGTGCATAGCCAGGCGGTAGATCAACTTTCTCTGCTACAATTTTTTGTGCGTCTTCAACATAGGAGCCTATATCTCGACCTTCAATATCAACAAACACCCAGCCCGTCAGCCGAGCATTTTCCGACTTGATCATCGGCGGCCCTTCGACAAATTCTATTTTAGCCAGTTCACCCAGCGGAATATGTTGGCCTTGTGGCGTAGGAATCAGAATATCAGACAGATCTTCTGGGTCTTCTCGGAATGGGCGGTCGTAACGCAACATGATATTATACCGCTCACGCCCCTGAATGGATTCTGCCATTTTCATGCCGCCAAGCGCCGTCTGGATAATCTTCTGAAATACGCCCAGATCAATATTACGACGAGCCAATTCTTCGCGGTCCGGTGTGATTTCCAAATATTTCCCACCCGTCACTCGGTCAGCAAAGGCCGAACGCGTACCAGCGACATCCTTCACAGCGGCTTCAATATCCAGTGCCACCCGTCCGATGACATCAAGATCATCGCCGGCAATCTTGATTCCTATCGGCGTACGAATACCAGTAGAAATCATATCCATACGGATTTTAATCGGATACCCCCATGAATTAACAAGGCCGGGAAGTTTAACGCGATTATTCAGCTCCTTGATTAGCCCCTCGACATCTAGTCCCTTACGCCATTCTTCGCGCGGCTTCAGCTGGATCCATGTTTCAATCATAGAAATCGGCGCGGAGTCTGTCGCGCTGTCGGCACGGCCGACCTTGCCGAAGACATGATGGATTTCAGGAACCGTTTTAATCAAGCGATTGGTTTGTTGTAAAATCTCCTTTGCCTTAGTAATCGAAACGCCGGGCAATGTCGTGGGCATATAGAGTAGTTGGCCTTCATAAAGCGCAGGCATAAATTCAGAACCGGTTTTCACTATCGGCACCACCATCGAGCCAAGCAAGCCCACAGAGATCAAAATGGTCAGCCATTTACGTCTTAAAGCCAGCTTTAAAATCGGCTCATAAAGGTGAATAAACCAGCGATTAATCGGATTTTCTTCTTCCTTACGGATTTTACCACGTATCAACCAAAGCATCAGCACAGGCACCACCGTCACAGAGAGGATGGAAGCGAAAGCCATCGCATAGGTCTTGGTAAAGGCCAGTGGTGCAAACAGGCGATAAGACTGCCCCGTTAAAGCAAAAACTGGCAAGAAAGACACAGTGATAATCAGCAGTGAGAAAAATAATCCGGGCCCGACTTCCTTAGTCGCCAGTAAAATCGCTGCGTTTTTATCCTGCCGCGAAGCATCTTCAGGGAGCTCAGAGAGTTTTCGATGCGCATTTTCAACCATAACAATCGAAGCATCCACCATCGCGCCCACCGCAATCGCGATCCCGCCCAGTGACATGATATTCGCAGTAATCCCCTGCGCGGACATCACAATGAAAGCTGCCAGAACGCCGAGCGGTAAAGTTACAATCGCCACAAAAGCCGAGCGGACATGAAGCAAAAAGATAAACGAGATCAGCGCCACGACAATGGCTTCTTCAATCAGTTTTTCCACCAGATATTCAACGGCGCCTTCAATCAGCGGCGCACGATCGTAAACTGTGACAATCTCAACCCCCTCGGGCAAGCCGTGCTGTAATTCCTTAATCTTTTCCTTTACGCCCTCAATAACATGCAAAGCATTTTCTCCGGCACGCATGACCACAACGCCGGCCACGACTTCACCTTCGCCATCAAGCTCGGTTACGCCGCGCCGCAGCTCTGGTCCTTCAATGACGCGTGCTACATCCTGTAAGCGTACAGGCGCACCGTCCTGAGCATAGACCACAACGTCTCTGAGCTCCTTGACATCCGTAACATAGCCCTTGGAGCGGATCATCATTTCCATCTCGCCCTGCTCAATGACTCGGCCCCCGGCCTCCATACTCGCGTTTTTAACCGCTTCTATCAGCCGTTTCAGCGGCACGTTAAAAGCGCGTAGACGGTTAGGGTCGATCAACACCTGATATTCTTTAACAAAGCCGCCGACCGAGGCCACTTCCGATACGCCCGGCACTGTGGCCAGTTCAAAACGCAGGAACCAATCTTGCAAACTGCGTAGCTGCGCCAGATCATAATTGCCGCTTTTATCGATCAGCGCATATTGATAGACCCAGCCAACGCCCGTGGCATCGGGGCCAATTTGCGGCTTGGCCGCATCGGGCAAATCGCCCTGAATTTTAGATAATGCTTCAATGACGCGGCTACGCGCCCAATACTGATCGACGTCATCTTCAAAAATGATATAAACGAAAGAACTTCCAAACATAGAAAACCCGCGAACATCCTTGGTTTTCGGCAGGCCAAGCATGGTACTGGACAATGGATAGGTCACAAGATCTTCAACGATTTGTGGCGACTGCCCAGCAAAATCAGTACGGATAATCACCTGCGTATCCGACATATCGGGGATAGCATCTAGTGGTGTTTTCTGCACAGCCATAACACCTGAAACCATTAGCGCAATCATCATCATGCCAACCAGTAACTGGTTATGCACTGACCAGTCTATGACTTTGGCAATGAAAGACTTTGTCGGATCGTGCGAAAGGTGATCGTCCTTTTTAGGATCAGGCCCCTTAGCTTGATTAATGTCCTCCATGTGCGCCTCCGGCTATAGGCTCTTGTGGTATTTGAGCCGTATCTGGCATTTGTATTTTATTTTCGCTCAGCCAGTCTATTTTCATCGGGTGGCCTTCGCCGTAGGGGTTTTGTACATCTTCACCAAGTTGCAACCAATATGTATCAAGACCATGCGCCATATAGAGTTTTAAGCCTTTATCCTTGTAGTGCTGAGGGCGCCCTTCAAGCAGCCAAGGCTTTAACGCTGTGACCAACTCATTAAGGCTTTCTCGCCATTCCACATCGGTTAAGCTGTCTTTTGCCTTCATTAATGCATCTTCTGCATCTTCTAAAACGAATTGTAGTTTTGTACCCCGAAAAACCGGCATCAGATGATCGCCAATTGTTATGGCTGGCATAATCATTTTGGGGTTAGGTGTGCGTTCAGCTATCAGCTCTTCATGGATATACAGCGCCGCGTCAGCTAGGTGATCAATCATCGCCATCTGGTCGTCGCCGACTTCAAGCGTATTCAAAGATGTCTGCATACGCTGCATTTTGCGGAAGGATTCACGCAAAGAACTTTCAGAATCAATCAGGAACTGGCCGCTGACTACAACATTGTCATTCTCAGCCAGCCCTTTCAACACTTCCGTGCGTCCGCGATAACGCAAACCAGCGAGAATTCTTCGTGGCTGGAAGCGACCTGCGTTCAAAGCAACGACGACAAAATCTCCGTCCTTGCTTTTCAGTATAGCATCGCTCGGGATTGACAAGCGGCGCTCCACACCAGTTTGAAATTCGACATCGGCATAGGCCCCTGGTTTTAAGACATTATCAGGGCTATCCAAGACCAAGCGAACGCGTCCCGTGCGGGTTGCACGATCAATGGTCGGATAAATATAATCAATCTTCGCCGGTTTTTCCTGAATGCCTAAATTGGGAAAAGATACAGTAACCTTTGTTGTGTCATCAATATAGGGGATATCCTGCTCGGCAATGCTGACTTCGACCCAGACGGATGAATAGTCCTGTATCTGCATGACCATCATGCCGGGCTTGACATAGGTGCCCTCTCGGATGCTGATCATGCTGATTACACCATCGCTTTCAGCATAAAATGGCATATAGGTTTCAGCTTTGCGGTTCTTGCGGATTGTCGTGATGGCAGAATTTTGTATACCCAGCGAGCTCAGACGACGCTCCCCCGCATTAATCCGGCCTGTAACGCCCGTTTTCAAGGCGCTAATATAATCTTGCTGCGCCGAGATTAACTCCGGGCTATCCAGTGTAAACAGCAATTCACCTTTCTTGACCTCATCCCCCTCAGCTTTAAATCTCAAATCCTTTACCCAACCGGATACGCGGCCTGCAATATCGGTTTGCAAGCGTACATTTTCCGTCACATCGCCGTAACTGCGAACCGCTGTGCCAAAACTCGCCATTTGCGCTTTTTCTGTGCGCACACCTGTATTTTGGATGGTTTCAGGTGCAATGGTGACAACTGTGCGCGCGGTGTAATCTTTCTTTGTGTTTTCACGAGCCTCGCCATAGACCGGCACCAGATCCATCCCCATAGGGGATTTCCCCGGCTTATCACTTCTGTAATTCGGATTCATCGGTGCCTGCCAGTATAAAACCTTTTTCTCGCCAGACGCAGAGGCAGAATCGGAAACACTGTCATTTGCCACATCTTCAGCTGCGCTTTCATCTTCAGCCTCAAGTGCCACCAGATCCATACCGCAAATCGGGCAGCTGCCCGGGCGATCAGCAATATAATGCGGGTGCATCGGACAAGTATATTTTTGCCCCTCTGCCAAAACAGGCATGGAAAAGAACGCTATTAATAAAAATAACGTTGGGATTATTTTTCTCATTCTTCTGTCTCCTTAAGAGCGCCAATGATATTGGAATTAAATTCAGCCGTTTTAAAGGCGTGTGCAGCTTTCACCTGCGCCAGTTGCGCCTGAATATTCAGGCGGTCAATCTTGGCGAGCAATACTCGGTCCAGATCTTCCGTACCCGCCTCATAATTGCGCTGCACGGCATCAATCTTGCTCTTCATTGCCCAGTCTTTATCTTTTAACACATTGACGTTTTTGCCTGCAGCATCACGGACGCTCTCAATGGCGGCCATTTGTTTGATCCAGATTCGGCTGGCATCATCATAAGCAAAAATCGCGCTACGCTGCCTATCTTTTGCTGCTTTCAATTTTGGCTTTTGATTGTTGGAGGCCCAGAGCGGAATACTCACTTGCGCCTGTACAGAAAACCAGTCGCCTCCGTCAAACGTGCTGTTTTCACCGTCCTCGCGCTGCTTATAAACAGCGTTCACGCCGAAATTAGGTAAAAAAGCCGCATCTGCAATCCCGACATCCTTTTTGGCAATATCAATATCTTCAGCTGCAATCAGCACCGCATAGAGCGCATTTGGATTTTTATCCCACTTGGTATCAGCCTGTTCCGGCATAGCAATCCTCGGTACTTCACCAATCAACCTGATAAATTCCGCCTCAATGGTGGTATGCTGCGCCTCGAGATCATTGAGCTTACGCTCGGCCTCGGCGCGTTCAACATCAACCTCTGAGAAGCGCTGATAGACAGAGCGCCCAGATTCAATCTGTCCTTTGAAGGTCTCTTCAAGCGCGCGATAATGACCAAGTTGAGTTTTGATCAGCTTTTGCTGCGTCTTAACGCTTTCATATTCCGCCAGTTTTGAAATCAACATAAAGCGCAGCCGCGCCTGTGTATAATCAGCCCTCAATTTTTGTTTTTCTGACATTTGTTCTAGCTTTTCCGATCGAGCGCCACGCAGCGCCGGATTGGGAATGGCTTGAGAAAAGCCGATCACCTTGGATGTCGGCAAGAAACGGTCAAAGGCCGGATCGGATATTGGCACATTATCAACGCCGAGCATAAACATCGGATCAGGCAAGCCCAATGCCCCTTGCGCTTGCGCCTTTGATGCTTCACTTTCAGCCAGAATACTGCCCACTTGTGGGTGCTCGCTTAAACGCTGCACATAACCCTCAAATGAAGTGGCATTTGCAGATATGGATGTAAAGAGGATAAGGGCTGTGCTGATAGTTAATAGTCTCTTGAGGCTCATGGTTTTCTCCGAAATGCGATCATTAGTGTTACTACGAAGAGTATAGCTCAATCCCTCAAATTATTTTAGGCCTGTTTACACATAAGGACACAAATTCTCCTTGTTAAGGAAGCCCTATGAAGATGAGACTACAAATTTTGTGCTAGTTTCTGTGTCAATATTTTGCGCGCCCGATAGACCCGTGTTTCAATTGTCTTAGGTGTAACACCCAGAATGCGCGCACATTCCTCCTGCGAGTGACCTTCTAAGGCGAAGAGAATAAGCGCGGTTTTTAGCTTATCTGGCAATTTATCAATCTGCTTTTCAAGAAATTTTAGAGTTTGACGATGCTCGGTTAGGCTTTCGATATTCTCATCACTCGCCAGAACATCATGGAGTGAGGCTTTGTCTTGATCATCTGCTCCAAAAAGGCCTTGACCATCCAACGATATAACAGAGAGCAGCTTTTTCTTGCGCGCATAATCACGGCAAAGATTGAGCGCAATCTGATAAAGCCACGTTTTAAACCTATATGAGGGATTATAGGTTTCGGCGCGATTATAGACACGAAAGAATGCCTCCTGAATGATGTCATAGGACGTATCTTCATCGCGGGTATAACGAGTTACAAAAAAGAAAAGCGGGCGCTTGTGGCGTTTCATTAACTCACCAAGCGCAATATCCTGACCATTTTGCAAGGCCAGCATTAATTCCCCGTCAGTAAATTCGGAGATCGGTTTATTGTCCAGCGTTCCGGTAAAGCTGCTCAACGACTTTCTCCTCAAGCGTTTTATTTTGATCATCGCTGAGGACAGAGCGCATATCCGCAAGATGCTGCAAAGTCAATTTTTGCAACGCCCCCATAGTGCCATGGATTTTATCTACCTCCACCTGTACTTGAGACGAAGAATACCCGCCGTCTTTAATCGCTTCGGCAAGCTCCATATTGGCCAGTTTCATCTGCTCTCCTAGCATAGCCGTCTGACGGCGGAAGTCTTTTTCAATAAGAGTTAGTTGTTTATCCTGCTGAGCAGTTAAATTTAGATCATGGTGAAAAAGCGCGTGCATATCACCCCCGGCATGATGATGAACACTGCTACTTTTACCTAAAAAATTCTGCCCGAGCAGTACGCCGCCAATAGCTGCGCATGCGACAATCATTATAAAGAAAAAAATCTGCCAGAATTGCTTCATGAAGGTGCCCAATCGGGGTTAGATAATGTTGATGAAATCATATAAGGGGCATTCATTGAAAACACCTCAAGACCCAGTGTATCAGAAGGCGCCTTGACCGTCGATAATTGGGAGGCCATAAGCCCCGCGACAAGCGCCAGAGCCAAAGAGGCGTAGCGTAAATGCGCGCCGCCCCATGCTGGAAATGCCCAAACGTGGGCACGCGGCGCGGCCGCTTTACTCTGCTGGATTTGCGCCCACACATCGGATTCCAGCCCATCAAGGCGCTGGTAATCTGGCTCCTTCTGGAAGGAGCGCTCTAGTAGTTTATCTATATATTTCAACAGCATTTTTTTACTCCGTCTAATTACCTTACTCCTAATACGAACAAAGAGCCACTTTCCCTCAAAAATTTTGTTACTTTGGGGTTCCTACTCCATGTCAAAGAGACGCGATAAGGCCGCAGCGAAAGCTTTCTTCCGCAAAGCCTTCCTCTCTAACCGTAGGCCCCTTCGTATTAATATCGATAAAAGCGGCTCTAATAAAGCCGCTCTGGACTCTTTTAATAAGCCTGGATGGCTTACAGGCAAAAGGTCTTTCCTTATTCGACAGGTTAAGTATCTCAACAATGTCGTTGAACAGGATCATCGCCACATTAAGCGCATTACTAATCCCATGGGGTGCTTCAAGAAAATGCATACCGCATCGAGGACGCTAGCGGGTGTTGAACTGATGAATATGATTAAGAAGAAACAACTGAAATTCACTAAACATATAGACCAGAACTAAACGCCAGCGGAGCAGTTTTATCGCTTGGCGACGATCTAAATTTTGGTTATTTGGCGTGTGTTGTGACTTAAATTAATCTTTGCGACACTACCGCCCCCTGCCCTAGCCGAACAATTTTTGGAAAAAGCTTTTATTCTTCTCCGCATCCAGTGCTTTTTTTAATGCCTGAGCTTGTCTAAGAATTTTATCGCGCTCTTTTTTGTGCTCGTCTTCCTGGTTTGCTATCCGGCCTTCTAAGCCTTGGATGGCGGATTTCCATTCACTACCTTTGTCTTTATCTGACCTTTGATCCTCTAAGAGTCTCGTGAAGTTTTTAATACTCTCTGCTTGATTGTCTAGTTGTGCTTTAATCATGTCTTCTACATGTTGTGAATGCTCACGTTCTCGCGAGCGCTCCTCCTTCTCTTTTTCAAAGAGCTCCTTGATATGATCATTCTCTTTTATTTGTGCTTGCAAGCGCTCTTGTAAAACGGCTACCTGTGAGCCGGATGAAGGTTTTACGGCGTCATTACGTAAGTTACCTTCTTTTACACCCCTGGCCCCCTCCTCTTCCAAAGGTATGAGCGACTTATAAACACGCTCTAGCTCTGCGACATTAATCATTTTTTTATTTTTAGCGCCCAATTCAAAGGAAAGCTCCCCTGATTCTATATCATTGTATATCGTGGCACGGCTGACATTGGCCATTTTTGCTGCTTGAGTTATTGTGAGTTGCATTTGTATAGACCTTTCGGAAGTTCCTCTATTAGACAAGTCTATATATACCACCTAACGTCACTTGTGTCACCCCCTACAACGGTCTTACATTTATTACGGCTAGTTACGTCACTAACGTAATAAATGTAACTTTCGCACACTCCGGCGTAACTGGCGTATAGCTAGTGACGTAAAATCCGTAACAATAAATGAAGATGGCAAATAAAACCCTGTACTGTCAGGCCATCAGGTGGTGTGTAAAGGAGTGTCAAAGAATGTCAGTTGCGTAATGTAAGTAATTTTGATATCTTTGTTTTACCGATTCTGTTCATAGAGTCGAATTCAATACCACTTTCCACGGAGGAGCATTTCGCCTTCTTAAGAAAGCCATAAAAAAACCACGGCTGTAACCGTGGCTTTTTGAAATCGCGATATAAAACCGCTTACTTGTTATAGCTCCATTATATCGCTGCAACGAATCAGGTGCAAGTCTTAAGTGACTCG
>TARA_R110002124_G_scaffold34780_1_pt1 | contig 22419 bp, 20 predicted proteins | sample TARA_R110002124 | Tara Oceans TARA_R110002124 (sample SAMEA4397445) | marine metagenome | biome: Polar Biome; feature: [SRF] surface water layer (ENVO:00010504); material: water (ENVO:00002006), including particulate matter (ENVO:01000060) such as... | depth 5 m
AATTTTTTAAACAAATAGTTTTGTTACGTCATTGCCCTCTGCCTGTCATTGCGAACGCAGTGAAGCAATCTGCTTCTCGCTTTCGTCATTGCGAGGCTTTTTTGCCGAAGCAACCTGTTTAATCGTACTCCTTTTCATGAGATTGCTTCGTCGTTCGTGCCTCACTTCTCGCAATGACAGTACGCTTTTTAAACAAACAGCTGCTGCAACAGCCCTTTTTTAAACTGCCAAGTATTGGTTATTTGAGTTTGTACGTCTTCTATTTTTGCATCTATAGCACTTAAATAATCCGCTATTTTTAGTTGTTATTTAAGGATGGAAATGGAACTTTAAATTTCTTCAAATCATTTCCATTGATAGAATTAGTTGTCGCTCCAAAATTTTTATGTGCCTCCTTATTATATTCTTCTGAACCAAAATAATGGAAAAGAAAACTATTGTATTTACTTCTGTAAATTGTCATAAGAGCACCAAAAGCAAGTCCTTCATATTTATCAACTATAATTGCATTTTCACCTATTAATCTTTTACTTCCATTTCTAACGCATATTAGCACATCTTCTTTTTGAACAGGATTGAAACTATAAACTTTCACATAAACATTATCTTTAAATGATAGCTTGCCATCTTGAACATTGGATGACCTTAATACTAAAACTCCATTTTCTTCATCAACAATATCATTAGGGTTATACGTTAAACCTGAAACAATCTTTCCAACCTCTCCCAACCGCTTCTCTTCCCAATCGGGGAAATTGTTTTGAGAATTTACTTCGTTTGATGAAATTGCTTCGAGTTTGCTTCGGCTTCAGAATGTGCTTCTACAGTGTAGTAATCTAAACCATCTGGTTTTAAAATAACGTTGGCGTAGAGTTCCATTTTTCGACTTAAATATTTATAAAAAATAAAGCCTAGTATATAATCTCTAAAATCGTCTGCATCCATAATTACCACGAAGGTCGTTGGCAATATTCCATAGCGTTTGTTTTAGCAGTTGTTGTTTTTGGTCTTCGGACATTAAAATTTGTGTAAAATTATAGCGCCTCAATATGAGGTTGTATTCTGGTTAACTAAGAAATTAATTATTGGACACTAAAGATAAAAAATGCCCTACAAAATACAAGGCGTTTTATAATTAAATATACGAGTTTTTGTATTGCTGATTATAGTGATTAATCTGTATAGCTAATCCGGTCACGAATGCCACCACTAGCACGATGTATAATAACATCTGCCTTGTGTCGTTTTGCTAGGGTTTTGGCTTTGCTAATCGCTGTACTTTGCTTTCTGTGCTTGGAGGTGATACGTTTATTGCCTTCTCTGCGCACTGCCCAATCTTCTTTATAAGGAACGACGTGTTGGTGCCATGTTCTTTTTTTAGTACTGCCTTGTCCAAGTGCTTTGAGAATGGCTTCTATAAGTTTTTGTATGGCTTTAATTATACTACTTTTTTTTGACATTGGTTGTTAGTGATGGTCAATTGCTTTGGCAATTTACATATAATAAAAGTTCTTTGATTGGAAAGGGTTTGGCAAATTACTCAGTTATTTTATTTCAGAACTAAACATTACCACCCAAACCATCACTACAATTTAACATCTAAAAATTGTACCTTTGCACTTTTGCAAATTTATGAGCCAATTCAACGATTCTATTGAGGTAAAAGGTGCACGCGTCCACAACCTTAAAAACATTGATGTTTCTATACCTAGAGAGAAACTGGTGGTTATCACTGGGTTGTCTGGTAGTGGTAAATCTTCATTAGCTTTCGATACCATTTATGCAGAAGGTCAACGCCGTTATATCGAAACGTTTTCGGCTTATGCACGTCAGTTTTTAGGGAATCTAGAACGCCCAGATGTAGATAAAATTGATGGCTTATCTCCTGTGATTGCCATAGAGCAAAAAACAACCAGTAAATCTCCACGTTCTACCGTAGGTACTATTACAGAAATCTATGATTTTTTGCGCTTGTTATTTGCAAGAGCAGCAGATGCTTATAGTTACGAGACTGGAGAGAAAATGGTAAACTATAGCGACGAACAGATTAAAGAATTAATACTAGAATCTTACAAGGGCAAACGTATCAATATATTATCTCCTGTAGTGCGCTCTCGTAAAGGACATTATCGCGAATTGTTTGAACAAATTGCAAAACAAGGCTTTGTAAAAGTGAGAACTGATGGTGAAATTGTTGACCTTGAAAAAGGCATGAAACTAGACCGTTACAAAACCCATGATATAGAAATAGTTATTGATCGACTAAAAATTGATGAGTCTAAAGATAACGAAGAACGTCTCATGGAATCCATTAATACTGCGATGTACCATGGCGATGATGTATTAATTGTTATTGACCACGACACCAATGAGTCACGCTATTTTAGTCGGAATCTCATGTGTCCTTCTTCTGGTATTTCGTATCCCAACCCAGAACCTAATAACTTCTCCTTTAACTCACCAAAAGGTGCTTGCCAAAGCTGTAATGGTATTGGCGAATTATATGTAGTTAATCCAAGAAAATTAGTGCCAGATAAATCCTTATCTATTAAAAATGGAGCCTTAGCACCTCATGGTCCACAAAAGAAAAGCTGGATATTTAAGCAGTTCGATACCATTGCACAACGTTTTGAGTTTTCTCTAGGTGATGCATGGAAAGACATTCCGGAGGAAGCGAAACAGATTATACTATATGGCGGAAAAGATAAGTTTACTGTAGAAAGTAAACTACTTGGTGTGGCAAGAAATTACAACATCGATTTTGAAGGTGTTGCAAACTTTATAGAATCCCAGTACAAATCTAACTCCATGTCTTTAGTACGTTGGGCTAAAGAATATATGGATAAAGTAGAATGCGAGGTTTGTGAAGGTTCTCGTCTGCGTAAAGAATCCCTATATTTTAAAGTAGATGGAAAGAGTATAGCTGAGCTTGTAAAAATGGACATCGTTGAACTTGGGGAATGGTTAGATAGCTTAACCGAGCGTTTGTCTATTAAGCAGCAAAAGATTTCTGAAGAAATTATAAAAGAGATTAGAAATCGTGTTCAGTTTTTATTAGATGTTGGTTTAACCTATTTATCACTAAACAGAAGTTCAAAATCCTTATCTGGTGGTGAAGCACAGCGTATTCGTTTAGCAACTCAGATTGGTTCGCAACTGGTTGGAGTCCTTTATATTTTAGACGAACCAAGTATTGGTTTGCACCAGCGCGATAATGAAAAATTGATTAATTCATTGATTTCACTTCGTGATGTTGGCAATTCGGTGATTGTTGTAGAGCATGATAAAGATATGATTGTGCGTGCAGACCATGTGATAGATATTGGTCCGTTTGCAGGAAAACACGGAGGAGAAATTATTAGTGAAGGCACACCAGAGCAATTATTAAAAGAGCATACACTTACTGCAGCATATCTCAATGGCGAAAAAGAAATTGAGGTTCCAAAAACAAGACGTAAAGGCAATGGTAAAAAAATAGTTTTAAAAGGTTGTACAGGAAACAATTTAAAAAACGTTGATATAGAAATTCCGTTAGGAAAAATGATAGGAGTTACTGGTGTTTCGGGAAGCGGAAAATCGACCTTAATTAACGAAACCCTCTACCCTATTCTTAATGCACATTACTTTAATGGTGTTAAAAAACCGATGCCCTACAAAAGTATAAAAGGCTTAGAACATGCAGATAAGGTGATAGACATTAACCAATCACCAATTGGTAGAACACCAAGAAGTAATCCTGCGACTTATACAGGAACCTTTAGCGAAATAAGAAGCTTATATTCTAAAATTCCAGAAGCGTTAATACGTGGTTACAAACCAGGTCGTTTTAGTTTTAATGTAAAAGGAGGACGTTGCGAAACATGCCAAGGTGGTGGTTTACGTGTTATTGAGATGAATTTCTTACCAGATGTTTACGTAGAATGTGAAACATGCCAAGGCAAACGTTTTAATCGTGAAACACTAGAAATTAGATATAAAGGCAAATCTATAAGTGATGTCTTAAATATGACCATTGAAGAAGCCGTAAGTTTCTTTGAGCATATACCTAAAATTCATAGAAAGCTAAAAACCATAGAAGATGTAGGTTTAGGTTATATAACACTTGGTCAACAAAGTACTACGCTCTCTGGTGGTGAGGCACAACGTATAAAATTGGCTACCGAATTAAGTAAAAGAGATACTGGTAATACCTTTTATATTTTAGACGAACCCACCACAGGATTACATTTTGAAGACATAAGAGTATTAATGAAGGTTCTTAACAAGTTAGCCGATAAAGGTAATACTGTGTTAATTATTGAGCACAACTTAGATGTAATTAAAACCGTGGACTATATTATAGACATCGGCTATGAAGGTGGAAAAAGTGGAGGGAACATTGTTGCTAAAGGCACACCAGAACAAATTATAAAAGATAAGAAGAGCTATACAGCTAAGTTTTTAAAAAAAGAGTTGAATTAATAATATATTACTCTACTTGTCTTAGTGATATTAAAAGAATTATATTAGCAAGTTGTCGAGACGGATGACTGAATACTAAATATTAAACAAATGAGAATAGAACATAAAAATAAAGGTTGGAACGAAATAAAAACAAACGACTCTTGGGCAATTTTCAAGATTATGGGAGAGTTTGTTAATGGCTATGAAAAACTGAGTAAGATTGGACCATGTGTTTCCATCTTTGGTTCTGCAAGAACAAAACCAAAACATAAATACTACAAATTTGCTGAAGAGGTAGCTTCTAAAATAGTAGATCATGGTTACGGAGTTATTACTGGTGGTGGACCTGGTATTATGGAAGCTGGTAATAAAGGAGCGCATATTGCAGGAGGAACTTCTGTTGGTTTAAATATTGAATTGCCTTTTGAGCAACACGATAATCCGTATATAGATAATGACAAGAGTTTAGATTTTGATTACTTCTTTGTGCGTAAAGTGATGTTTGTTAAATACTCCCAAGGTTTTGTAGTAATGCCAGGAGGTTTTGGTACACTAGACGAATTATTTGAAGCCATAACACTAATACAAACTCATAAAATTGAGAAGTTTCCAATTATTTTAGTTGGCGTAGAATTTTGGGGAGGGCTAATGGAATGGGTTAAAACTACGCTTCTTGACGCTGGTAATATCAGCGCAAAAGATTTAGATTTAATACATATGGTAGATACTGCTGATGAGGTTATAGATATCCTTAATGCATTTTATAAAGAATCGGGCTTAAGTCCTAATTTCTAAGAACATCCTAAACTATCTCACTGCTATGAAAAAGAGCATATTTGGATTCTTCTTAATTGGAATACTTTCTACTTCAAATGTCTCTGCACAAGAGACCTTTAAAGTAATGTTTTATAATCTCCTAAACTATCCATTAGAAGATGCTGTTCCCAATCGCGAAGATGACTTGGAGTTAACCCTTTCAGACTATCAACCAGACCTATTTTTAGTTTGCGAATTAAATAATATTACAGGCGCAAATAATGTCTTAAACATAAGTAGAACTGCTATCAATTCAAATTTTGAGATGGCAACTTATGTTTCTAACACCTCTGATGATTTTGCTGGTAATCAAAACGACTTACAAAACTTGTTGTATTACGATAGTACAAAATTCATTTTAGAAGAAGAGATTATAGTACCAACAGCTTTAAGAGATTTTAATATCTATAGGCTTAAATTAAACACTACAGATCAAGACACAAATCCTATAGAGTTCTATGTTGTTGTTTGTCATCTAAAAGCGTCAAGTGGAACTTTAAATGCGCAACGTCGTTTTGATATGGTTGTAGCGTTAGAGAACTATTTAGATACACTTCCTGCAGATACAAATGTGCTTTTAGGTGGAGATTTAAATATTTACACAGCTTCAGAACCAGCCTTTCAAGAATTATTAGATAATACTAATAACATTACTTTTGCTGATCCTGCAAATCGTGTTGGTAGTTGGAACAACAATCCGAATTTTGTAGATGTATTTACACAATCTACACGTACACAAAATGGATTTGGAGGCAGTACAGGAGGTTTTGATGATCGTTTCGATTTTATCTTAACTTCTGAGAATATGATTAACACAACAAATATTACTTATGTAGCAAATTCTTACCAAGTGTATGGAAATAATAGTTTGTTTTCTTGCTATAATAGTGCTATAAATTCATCGGACTGCGGTATTGCTGGTTCACAATTTTCGTTTACAGTTAGAGACGCTTTACACAATTTTAGTGATCATCTTCCTGTTACATTATCTTTAGAGATAGATGCTACCTTACTTAGTGTTAATGACGTTTCGGTTTTGGCTAATTTTAGTATAGAAAAAACAATAACAGACTATGAATTAATTGTTTATGTTAATTCAATTAAGCTAAAAAACAACTATTTAATTATATATAATAGCACAGGTCAAAAGGTGAAGACATTACCTATAAGTTCAGACTATAAACAACAATTCGATGTTTCAGATTTATCTAATGGATTATACTTTTTAGCAATTCCTAATCAAAATATAAAACCACTTAAATTTATAATTTATAATTGATTAGAAAACTATACATACCGTTAGTTTTTCTATTTTTTTGTAATGCTTTAGCATCTCAAAATAAAATGAGCATTGATGCTATTGTAGATGTAGAAACAAAAACCATAACCATATCTCATACTATAGTTTATAAAAATAATACTGACCATACTTTAAAAGAAATCTATTTAAACGACTGGAATAATAGTTATTCCACTAAAGAAACACCACTTGCAAAACGATTTGAAGAAGAGTTTAGCACCAAGTTTCATTTAGCTAAAAGCGAACAAAGAGGTTACACTATTGTAACATCTATTAAAGATAATGAGAATCAGTTCTTAGAATACAACAATCTAAAAGAACATCCAGACGTTATAAAAGTTGTTTTAAAAACACCTTTACTACCAGGTAAATCTTACAACCTAAGTCTAAAGTACATTCTTGCATTACCAGATGCTACTTTTACAGATTATGGCTTTACAAAAAATAAAGACTTTGAACTTAAATACTGGTATCTTACACCAGCTGTTTACAACGGAAAATGGAATTACTACAGTAATAAAAATTTAGACGATTTATTTGTTCCTAAAACAGATATTACACTCACCATTACACATCCGTTAAATTATAGAGCAACGTCTGAATTGGATGTTATTGCAATGAATCCAGATTATGCAAGCAAAACGCAAACTACAATTTTAAGCGGAATAGACAGAGTAGACACCTATTTGTCTCTCAGTAAATTACCACAATATCGCTATGTGCAAACTGACGATTTTATAGTAATCTCTAACATTAACGAAAAAGATTTTTCAGGTAGCCAAAAGGCAGTAATAACAGATAAAATCACACGGTTTCTAACTAAAAATATAGGGACGTATCCTCATAAGCAATTATTAGTATCTAAAATTGAGTATGGTAAGAATCCACTCTATGGTTTAAATCAATTACCTGATTTTTTTCGCCCTTTTCCAGATGATTTTCAATACGAATTAAAACTGTTAAAAACATCTCTAAAAAAATACATTAACAATATACTATTACTTAATCCTAGAAAAGAACATTGGTTAAGTGAAGGGCTTCAAATTTATTTTTTAATAAAATATGTTGAAGAAAATTATCCAGACATGAAGCTGCTTGGAACCTTAGCTAATATATGGGGAATTAGAGCTTTTCATGCAGCGGATTTAGATTTCAATTTTCAATACTTCCTATATTCAATGGAAGTCGCAAGAAAAAACAGAGATCAGCCATTAACCATGTCAAAGGATTCTCTTATAAAATTCAATGCCAATATTGCTGGAAAATATAAAGCTGGTATTGGTTTAAATTATTTAGATCAATTTGCAGATGATATTACACTAAGAGAAAGTATAACAGAATTTCTTCAAAACAATAAATTAAAAGCAATAAGTATTGATGATTTTGAAGCTTTTATTAAGTCTAAAACGTCTAAAAACATTGATTGGTTCTTTACAGATTATATAAATACAAGAAAGAAAATCGATTTCAAGATTAAAGATATAGAAACAACTAAAGATTCTATAAAAATTACGCTTAGAAACAAAAGAAACAATAGTATGCCTATTCCCCTTTTTAAATTAACAAATGATTCTGTTATAGGTAAATTATGGGTAGAAAACATAAAAGGCACCAAAACAATAAGTTTACAAAAAGATCAAACAGAAAAGTTTGTTTTAGACTATGATAATGTGGTGCCAGAATTTAATCGGCGAGACAATTATAAATCGGTAAATGGTACTTTTATTAATAATAAACCCCTTCAATTTAGAGTATTTAAGGATATTGAAGACCCAGATTATAATCAAATTTTCTTTATGCCATTGGTTGAATTTAAAAACATCTATGACGGATTAACTTTAGGAACTAAGGTTTACAACAAAACCATTCTTAGAAAACGTCTCAATTATAGGTTTTCACCTCAATATGCCACAAAATCTAATTCTATAACAGGCTCTACCTCTATATTTTATACTCATAATATTGAAAATAGAAATTTATTTGATATTACATACGGTATTTCTGCAGGCTACCAATCTTTTGCAGAAGATGCATTTTTTACAAGGATAAGACCTTCAATATCTTTCAGGTTTAGAGACAATAATGATTTTAGGTCAGATAAAATAGACCAGATTACAGCAAGATATGTAAGTATTAGCAGAGATATAGGGCCAAATGCAATCATCGAAATTGATGAGCCAGATTATGGCGTTTTTAATTTAAGATACACACATTCTAATCCTGGGATAATTAATTTTTCTAAATTCAATACAGATTTTCAAATCGCAGATCGCTTTAGTAAGTTGTCTTTAAATTATGAATATAGAAAACTAACAAAGAACAATAGAAATATAAATTTTAGATTTTTTGCTGGATTCTTTTTGGATAACAATACAGATCCAAATTCAGACTATTTTAGTTTTGCTTTAGACAGACCAACGGATTACTTATTTGATCTAAATTATTTAGGTCGTTCTGAAGCTGCAGGTTTATTCAGTCAGCAAATTATAATTGCTGAAGGTGGTTTTAAATCTAAGCTAGCAACACCATTTGCAAACCAATGGATGACTACAGCGAACTTTAGTACATCAATATGGAGATATATCCAAGCCTATGGCGATGTTGGCTTAGTAAAAAGCAAATTTAGTTCTGCTAAATTTGTATATGATTCTGGTATTAGACTTAATCTCGTAGAAGATTATTTCGAAATTTACTTGCCTATCTATTCTAACCTTGGTTGGGAAATAGGACAACCAAATTATGATCAGTTTATTCGCTTTAAGTTTACGGTAGACCCTCAAGTTCTTTTAGGTCTATTTAGAAGAAAGTGGTATTAACAAATTCTTACCAAAGTGTTAAAATTTTAATTTATTTTATATAATTATTATATTTTAATGCTCTTTACTAACAATTTATTAAAATTATAACGTTTAGTGCTATTGCATGAGATTGTTAAAATCCCTAAATTTGCATGACTAAAAGTTGACCTATGAAGATAAACCCTAACACCAAAATTGAAATCACTTTTGAAGATTTTAAAGCAGAAGTTTTAAACGACTATAAACTTGCAGTTACTAGTCGAGAATGTAGTTTACTTGGTCGTAGGGAAGTTTTAACAGGTAAAGCAAAATTTGGCATTTTTGGAGATGGTAAAGAGATTCCGCAAATTGCTTGGGCAAAAGCTTTTATAAATGGAGATTTTAGATCTGGTTATTACAGAGACCAAACCTTTATGATGGCCATTGGCCAACTTACAATAGAACAATTTTTTGCTGGCTTATATGCTAATACAGATTTAAAAGAAGAACCTATGTCTGCTGGCAGGCAAATGGGAGGACATTTCACTACACATAGTTTAGATGAAAATGGCCATTGGAAAAACCTTACTCAACAAAAAAATTCGAGTTCAGACATCTCACCCACAGCAGGTCAGATGCCTAGATTATTAGGTTTAGCTCAAGCATCAAAAATTTATAGAAATGTTAAAGGTATTGACACTACTAACTTTTCTGTTGGAGGAAGCGAAATTGCATGGGGAACCATCGGTAATGCAAGTACGAGCGAAGGCTTGTTTTTTGAAACTATAAATGCCGCTGGTGTTTTACAAGTGCCAATGATTATAAGTGTTTGGGATGATGAATACGGTATCTCAGTTCACGCAAGGCATCAAACTACAAAAGAAAATATTTCAGAAATCTTAAAAGGATTTCAACGCGATAAGGATCATAAAGGTTACGAAATTTTTAGAGTGAATGGATGGAATTATCCAGAGCTTATTGACACTTACCAACGTGCTGCACAAGTGGCTAGAAAAGAACATATTCCTGTAATGATTCATGTTCAAGAATTAACACAACCTCAAGGACACTCTACTTCTGGTTCACACGAGCGTTATAAAAATACTGAACGGTTAGCTTGGGAATCGGAATACGATTGTAACGTGCAAATGCGCAAATGGATGATTAGCAATAATATTGCTACAGATGAGGAATTAACAACTTTAGATAAAGAAATAAAGAAAACGGTTAGAGAAGGCAAAAAAGCGGCTTGGGCCACTTTTATAAAACCAATTTTAGGAGAGTGTAATGAAGCTATTAGCCTTCTAGATATGTTAGCTTCATCGAGCCCTAATGGTGTATTTATTAAAAAGCTAAGAAATGATTTAGCTGAGAAAGAAGAACCTTTGCGTAGAGATATTCTTTCTGCAACTCGTAAATCTTTACGTTATGTTGTATCCGAAAAATCCTCAGAAAAGCTTGCTCTTCAAAATTGGATAAATACCTATTTAAAAACTATACAGCCAAAATACAGTTCTCACCTACACAGTGAATCTAGCTTAAGTGCATTAAACCAATCTGAGATCTTACCAACTTACAATTCAGATTCTCAGGAAGTAGATGGACGTGTGGTTCTAAGAGAAAATTTTGATGCTATTTTCAGTAACTATCCAGAGGCTTTAATTTTTGGAGAAGATGCTGGTTATATTGGAGATGTAAATCAAGGCTTAGAAGGTCTGCAAGAGAAACATGGAGAGCTAAGAGTTTCTGATACAGGTATAAGAGAAGCTACTATAATCGGTCAAGGTATAGGGATGGCAATGAGAGGCTTACGTCCTATTGCAGAAATTCAGTATTTAGACTATGTTATGTACGCACTTCAAATAATGAGCGATGATTTAGCAACCGTGCATTACAGAACTAAAGGGCGTCAAAAAGCACCATTAATTGTAAGAACTCGTGGACATCGCTTAGAAGGTATATGGCATTCTGGTTCTCAAATGGGTGGTATTTTAAATCTCATAAGAGGAATTCATGTACTTGTTCCAAGAAACATGACTAAAGCTGCTGGTTTTTACAACACTTTACTAGAAAGTGACGAACCTGCATTAGTTGTAGAATGCTTAAATGGTTACAGACTTAAAGAAAAGTTACCTAATAATATTGGTGAGTTTAGAACACCAATTGGCATTGTTGAAACAGTAAGGGAAGGAGATGATATTACATTAGTGTCTTATGGATCTACACTTCGCTTAGTTGAACAAGCTGCTAAAGAATTACAAGAAGTTGGTATAAATGCAGAAATTATTGATGTACAGTCTTTATTACCATTTGACTTAAACCACGACATTGTTAAAAGTATTGCAAAAACCAATCGGGTAATGGTCATTGACGAAGATACAGAAGGTGGTGCTTCTGCTTATATTCTTAATGAAATAATAAACAAGCAAAGCGGATTTCAATATTTAGACAGCCAGCCAAAAACACTAGCTGCAAAACCTCACAGACCTGCTTATGGTACTGACGGTGATTATTTTTCAAAACCTTCTGTTGAAGATATTTTTGAATCAATTTATGAGGTTATGCACGAATTGAGTCCTACAGACTTTCCAAAGTTGCGGTAACACTTAAATATTATTTATATATTAAAAACCATTACTTACGTGATGGTTTTTTTATATTTATAACAAACCAATCTTATATGCTTACAAAATCCGATAAATCTAAACTAAGAAGTACCATTTTTAGACACTTAGATGGTATTGCTACATCTGCATCTGCATACGCACTTCATAAAAAAGATGTTCTAAACTATATTTTAAAACACCAAGAAGTTACTTTAAAAACTTTATCAGATACATTTAATGCAAATGAAGGCTATCTTAATGTTGCCTTGCGCGTAATTTGTTCTCAAGGTTGGTTAGAACAGCATTTAGATAATAATACGAACGCTATAACCTATTCTGTGAATAAAAACTCTAGTGTTGCTTTTAAATTAATTCATTTATATGAAGATGCTATACATCTTTTAAAGTACTCTGATCGTTTTGCTCATGAAAAAACAATTAGCACAGATGCCTTTATTGTATTAGAACGCATATTTAAAAGATTTGAAACGAATTATGATATAGAAGTTTCTAATGAGGATTCGATTGAATATCAAATTTTAAAACATATAGAAGGTGTTATTGCCGGACCAATAATTGTATTGTTAGGAGTTAACGGTTTATTCCATAAATATTTTATGGAAGCTTCCTTTACAGCAGAAGAGTATCATAAAAATCCTGAAAGTTTCAAAAAAATATTAGACTTCTTAGCGCATTTAGGATGGTTTATTAAAAAGAAGAATACTTATCAATTTACAGACAAAGGCTTATTCTTTGCTAAACGCGCTAGTGCTTATGGAGTTACAGTTTCATACGTGCCCACTTTTTTACAACTAGACGAACTCATTTTTGGAAATCCTTTAGTTTTAAAAATAGCATCACCAGAAGATACAGAAAAACATGTACATCGCGAAATGAATGTTTGGGGAAGCGGAGGTGCACATACAACATATTTTAAGGTTATCGACGAAGTTATAATCGATCTATTTAATAGACCAATAGATAAGCAGCCAAAAGGCATTTTGGATATGGGCTGTGGTAATGGAGCATTTATAGAACATATTTTTAACGTAATTGACCAACAAACCTTACGCGGTAAATTACTTGACGAACATCCTCTGTTGCTGGTTGGCGCGGACTTTAACAAGGCTGCACTTAAAGTCACAAGAGCAAACCTTATAAAAGCAGATATTTGGGCCAAAGTAATTTGGGGAGATATTGGACGACCAGATCTTTTGGCATCTGACTTAAAAGAAGATTACAATATAGATTTAAACGACTTACTCAATGTACGTACTTTCTTAGATCATAATCGTGTATGGGAAGCACCTAAACACAACTATAATTTTATAAGTAATTCTTCTGGTGCTTATGCTCATAATGGTAAGATGCTTAGTAATATTGCCGTGGAAGCATCTCTTCTAGAACATCTCAGTAAATGGAAACCTTATGTGGAGAAATTTGGTCTTTTAATTATTGAGCTTCATACTATAAACCCAAAACTTACTTCAGAAAACTTAGGAAAAACTCCAGCTACAGCTTATGATGCTACACATGGTTATAGCGATCAGTACATACTAGAAGTAGATGTCTTTAAAGAAGTAGCAACAAAAGCAGGTTTAAAACCAGACGACTCACATTTTGCCAGATTTCCTGATAGCGAGTTAGCTACAGTAAGTATTAATCTATTAAAAGGTGATTTTTAATGTCTAACGATAAAACAGAAAAAGAAAAAGTATTAATTACACGCGATTGGCTAGCTATAGAGCGTACCAAACTAGCTAACGAACGTACGTTTCTAGCTTATTTTAGAACATTTTTAGTAATTCTAGGCACAGGTGTTACAATACTAAAACTCGAATTCTTTTCAGATTTAAAATCCTATGGTATCATTCTCATAGTCGCATCTGTAATTATATTATTAGTTGGTGTTTTTAGATTATTTAGAGTTAAAAACTCTATTAGAAGGCATTACAATTATATAAAAAACTAGAATATTTAAAAACGGTCTAATTATTGTATTTTCGCATGCTAATTGCTTCTGAGCACATTTTCAGAATAGCACTCTATAACTCTAATTAAAAAAACATGAAAAGAATTATTCTTGCCTTATTAATAACACTTCCATTATTAAGTTTCGGTCAAAAAATTAAAGTAAAAAAAGGCATTGTTACTTTCGATGGCAAAGAAGTTGCCAAAATTGACACTAAATTGAGAGACAACTACAAGTTTTCAACTCTAAAAGGCGAAAAAGCCTTTGATGTGGTTTTTAAAGGAATGTCTGCATCTAATTTAGAAGGTTTTCAATGGCTAGAAGTAACATCTGCACAGGGTAAGAAAACTGAGATTCCTTACGAAGTATTAATGACTTCATTTAGTGTTACTAAACTTGTTATAAAGCTACTCAGCGAAAAATACGAACTGATTACAACTAGTGGTATAGATATGGCAAAGGTAGATGAGTTCTTTACTGTAGAGCGCGAAATATTGAGTGATAAATATGCTAAAGCCGTTGTGTCTGCTAAGACAGATGAAGCAGAGCGACAAAAAACAGTTGGTAAGTACAATCCATTTGTAAAAGATGATGGTACTATTCTATTCGGTGGCTCTAGAGGTACAAAAATTGCTGGTAAGGTTTACTATTCTCAAAACACATATACGGTTCAGGATTTAGATCGTATAACAGTTGGTACAGCAAAAGGTTGTTCGACTTGTACTGATGTAGATGCAACAACCTATACAGATGAAGAATTTAAATTCGATTACGGGTCTCGCACAATGATGACGGGTCGTTTCTCAAGATCATTTGCTCAAATATTTGTTGAAGAATTATTAGGCAGAGGTTATCAGTTACAACACGAGGCAAAAGCTTATAAAGCACGCTTACATAAAGAACGTGTTAAAGTAGCAAAAGAGCAGAGTATCAATTTGTATGGTGTTGATGGAACAATTACAGACGAAGATGGAAAGACTTACAAAGGTATTGTTTATGCCATCTTTGAAAAACTTGAGATTAACCCAGAACAACAGCAAGCTGGCTTGTCTGAGATGAATTCTATTGACAAATTCGGGAAGTTTGTAAGCGTAAAATACAAGAACGAAAAGAATAGAGAACGTATTAAAAAATTCGCGGCTAAGGATAATGCAAAATTCTGTGCAAACGATGAAGGCATAGAAAAGTGTTTTATGGGTATGAAAACTAAAGGAAATGCGCTTAAGAAGCTTTCTAATGCATCTAACTTTGGGTTTGACAACTCTTATTTCTATGAAATTATTTATGAAAACAATGGTCATCTAGTATTATCTAAGCCAGGTGAAGAAGGTACTTATGTTTTAAAATTCTCTGACAAGAAAGAAGGCTTTATGCTAGATGGAAGAAAGAATGATAAAGTATCAACAAAACTAGCAAAGTATATTGCTAACTGTAAAAGCTTAGCTGAAGATATTAAAAATGGTGATTTCGATTTAAGCAACCTAGATAACTTAAAACAAATTGTAGATGAGTATTGCAAAAGTTAATTAGCAGAACATAATAAATCATAATAGAGAAGGCTTTTGTCTTCTCTATTTTTTTGTGTTAAATTGTTTGACAGTAGTTACATCTTGTTTATCGAAATTTGTTGCAGCACAAAGCAAATATGAAGAGTTTAGCTAAAATTTTTAAAACGTTGTATTATGAAAACCAAAGGAATTATATTAGTCTTAGCTGTTTTACTCTTTAGCTCATGCATTGTTAAATCACTGCAACCTTTTTATACCCAAGATAGTTTGAGCTTTAACGAGAAACTTCTAGGGAATTGGATAGACAATAAAAAAGGAGAATGGATTGTAGAATCGATAAAAGATAAATTTGAACAAGACCGAAAAGAAGGAACCGAATTTTCTAAAGAAGATTTAAGTGCTTTAGAAACCTATAAGGAGGGTTATTATGTAAACTATATAAAAAATGATAATGAAGCAGGATTTATTGCTATGCCGTTTAAAATAGGAGAGCAATATTTCATAGATTTTATTCCTATAGAGATTGACGATAATGAAATTAATAGTTTAGCAGCAGAACATCTTTTAAAAACACACTCTGTCAGCAAATTAGATATGAAATCAGATGATGACTTATCACTTTCTTGGTTAAGTGAAGAACGAATTACTGATTTGTTTGATCAAAGTAAACTTAGAATTAAGCATGAAAATATTGGACCAGAAGAAACCCTTTTATTAACTGCGACATCAAAAGAATTATATGCTTTTTTAGAAAAATATATGAAAGCAGACTTATACGACAAATATGAAGTAGAAGATCGCAAATGGAAATCGTCAGATAAATTGACTTTAACAAAAGTAAATGCAAAGCCTTAATATAAATTCATTAATAAAAAAAACCAAGTACCACAGACCTCTAATTTTTAATGGTGTGCTGTGGTCTTTGGCGTACGTAATTCTTTTGTTCATTTTCGCAAAAGGAAAATCACCAATTACTGTAGATTATGCTTATACAGTAACATTTTTATCAGCATTAGCCATTCCTGTAGTGATTAATTTCTATGTTCTAATCCCAAAGTTTTTAAAACAAGAAAAATACCTGATCTATTTTGCAGCATTTATTATTAATCTACTTGTTTTTGCACTTTTAAGTAGCTGGCTGTTGCAGCCTATTTTAGATACTTTATTTCCGGATTATTTTTTCGTTTCCTATTTATCGAAACCTAATATCTATTTAGTGTTTAGTATATTTTTAGTGGCCACTACCCTTTTTAAATTAGCCGAAGATTGGTTTTATTTTAATACTAATGAAAATAAAATTCTTCGTCTTAAAAATCTGCAAATAGAGACGCAACTCTCGGCTTTAAGAGCGCAAATAAATCCTCATTTTTTATTTAATTCGTTAAATGTAATTTATGCTTTAGCACTAGATAAAAAAGAAGGTACAACAAAAGCTATAGTTCAGCTTTCAGACATTTTGCGCTATGTTATTTACGATTCAGATACCGAACGTGTTACATTAAAAAATGAAATAGAACTGCTTAAAAATTATATACCTTTTCAAAATCACCGTGTAGAAACACCAAATGCTACCAACTTAGAAGTTGATGTTAAGGATCTACAATTCAAAATATACCCAATGCTATTGCTTCCCTTATTAGAGAATAGTTATAAGCACGGCATTATTGCTGGCGAAACTAAAACACCGATTCATATTAAACTATTTCAAAATGAAAATCAATTTAAGTTTACAATAACAAACGCTAACCTCAATACTAAAAACAACCTTGATGATAAGCATTCTGGAGTTGGCATAGAAAACCTTAGAAATAACTTAAATTTGGTATATCCTAGTAAGCATCAATTTACAGTTGAAGAAACAAAAGACATATTTAAAGTAAAGCTTATTATTACAAATGAAAACTAATAATTCTATAACCTGTTTAATTATAGACGATGAGATATCCTCGCAACGTGTGCTTCAACATTTTGTAGAAGAAACAGATGTTTTAGATTTAAAAGCAACGTGTAATAATGCTGCTGAAGCCTTTAAGTATTTACAACTTAATGGTAATATAGATTTGTTATTTTTAGATATTAATATGCCTCAGCAATCGGGTTTAGATTTCTATAAAACTTTAAAAAAACCACCACCAGTTATTTTTACCACGGCTTACCCTCAATATGCTGTTGATGGTTTTGAAGTTAATGCTGTTGATTATTTACTAAAACCTATAGCTTACGAGCGCTTCTTAACTGCAATCAATAAGGTGTTAAATACTAAAAACACAACTTCACAACTTGAGGAATTTATTGTTTTAAAGGAAAACAAAGCTTTACACAAACTGTATTTTACAGAGATCCTATTTGTTGAAGCTTTTGGTGATTATGTAAAAGTACATACCAAAGAAAAAACCATTACAACACATAGCACGTTTTCAAAATTCATTGATAATTTGCCAAATTATTTTCTTCGTACGCACAAATCCTTCAGCATTAATCTCAACAGAATGAATCATCTTTCTGGCAATCAAATTACAGTAGATATACATACGATTCCTATTGGCCAGACTTTTAAACAAAATGTTTTAAAAGCTTTAAATTTGTAGAATGAAAATAGAATCCATAGTCACCATAAAAAAAGAGCTAAAACACTTATCTAAAGAAGAGCTTTTAGAATTATGCTTGCGTTTAGGGAAATTCAAAAAAGAGAATAAAGCATTACTCACCTATTTACTTTTTGAATCGCATGATGAAGATGGTTATGTCGCTAGTGTAAAAACATCTTTAGATGAACTATTCGAAGGTATTAATAGTGATAGTTATTTCTATATGAAGAAGACCATAAGAAAGATTCTTAGACAGATTAGAGTTTATAGTCGCTACTCCTTAAAAAAATCAACCGAAGTTGAACTCCTACTCTATTTCTGCGAACGCTTAAATGACTTAAAACCATCTATACATAGAAACACAACCTTAAGTAATTTGTACGAAAGACAAATACTTTCTATTAAGAAAAAAATTAGTGTATTGCACGAAGATTTGCAGTATGATTATAGTATGCAATTAGATGAATTAGAACGCTAAAAATTCTGCTTCTTAGCCTTTTTACTGCCTTCGTACATTTCGTATTTAACTAAACGTGCTTCGAGTTTTGCGTTAAAGACTTTTATTTTACGAGAAGGACGCAGTCCAACGAACTTTAAGGCTTCGAGATTAGATGTAATTAACCACGCATTGGTATTAGGATAACCATGTTTAAGTGTGGTGCCTATATCACCGTAGAATTCTTCAACATTTAAGTTTTCTAAACGTTCTCCATAAGGCGGATTAAACACCATGTGGAGTTTATTATCTCCAGCTTTTCGAGTTTTAAAGAAATCTTCATGCTGTATATGTACAAACTCTTCTAAGTGTGCATTCTTTATATTCTCTTTCGCTTTCTCAACAGCAGAAGGAGACTTATCGTAACCTACTATTTTATGATGAAAATCGCGCGTTTTCTTTAATAAGGATTCTTCAATTTTTTCAAACAATTCTACATCCCAATCTACCCAACGCTCAAAGGCAAATTCTTTTCGCATTAGGTTTGGTGGAATATTACACGCAATCATAGCAGCTTCAGCTAACATTGTTCCACTACCACACATTGGATCCATAAAATCGGTCTGTCCATCCCAACCACTCATTATAATTAAACCAGCTGCAAGCACTTCGTTAATTGGTGCAATGTTCGTCGCTGTTTTATAACCACGCCTGTGTAACGATTCTCCAGATGAGTCTAAAGAAATAGTACAACGTTCTCGGTCTATATGAACATTAATTTTTAAATCCGGAAAACGTAAATCTACATCTGGTCGAGTACCATCAATATCTCTAAAGCGATCTACAATGGCATCTTTTGTTTTTAAGGCTGTGTATTGAGAATGTGTAAACACACTATTATGCACTGTGGCATCAACCGCTAATGTTCCTGTAGCTTTTAGATAATTTTCCCATTTAATGTTTTTAACATTTTTATAAAGATCGTCTTCTCTAGCAACTCTAAAAGTCTCAATAGGTTTCAAAATTTTAATAGCTGTTCTAAGTCCTAGATTAGCTTTATACATAAAGCCTTTATCACCAACAAAGCTTACATTACGCACACCTTTCTCTACATGTATGGCACCAAGTTGTGTGAGCTCGTTTGCTAATATATCTTCGAAGCCAAATAACGTCTTGGCTACCATCTTAAAATTATTATCCATGTGCTAAATAAAATACCTTAGAGCAAGCTCATTAGGAATTAATTGAAAACATCATCAGTTTTAGATGTGTATCATTTCATTAAATTCAAATCTCGCTTAGCGAGCAAATAGATTGCAAAAATACAGTATTTTTGCAGTACGACATCTTAAAAGTTTACATAGGATGCGTCATTGCAAAACTTTGTTCAAAGTTGTAGCATTCCCATTTTGGGATTCTTCGCTTTGCTCTAAGTAACAATCAATAATTAAAAAGATTCCTGCTTTCGCAGGAAATGTTATGACTAAATCAACCGAACAATGGTACGCATCGTGGTTTGACACACCTTACTACCATATTTTATATAAAGACAGAGATTATTCAGAAGCACAAGGGTTTATGGACAATCTCACCAATTACCTTAACATCCCAGAAGGTGGTAAAATCTTAGATTTAGCCTGTGGTAAAGGCAGACATTCTGTGTACTTAAACACTTTAGGTTATTATATTACTGGTGTTGATTTATCAGAGCAAAGCATAATACATGCAAAACAATTTGAAAACGAAACTCTAAAGTTCGATGTGCATGATATGAGTAAAGCATATCCAGATACGTTCGCTGCAGTTTTTAATCTTTTTACAAGCTTTGGCTATTTTGAAGATGAAAAATGTAATCTCGATACTATTGTATCAATTAAAGCTGAACTAAACGATTATGGCTTTGGTGTTATTGACTTTATGAATGTCAATTATATTCTTGAAAATTTAGTTGAAGAAAATGTAAAAACAGTAGAAGGCATTGACTTTCATCAAAAACGAAGTCTAAAAGACGGTTATATTATAAAAAATATCAGGTTCGAAGCAAATGGTGAATCTTATGAATTTCAAGAACGTGTAAAAGCGTTTACTTTAGAAGACTTTCAAGAATTGTTTGAAAAAGCTGGTGTTTATTTATTAGATATTTTTGGAGATTATAAATTACGTCCTTATCATTCTAAAACATCAGAACGTTTGATTATGATTTTTAAGTAAATTGCAAGCATGAATAAGTACTTATTCCCTATATATGCTATCCTCATAGGTGTCGTTATTGCTTTTTTAACTAAAAAGCAAAAGTCTATATATACCAAACTTCTGTTATCTTTTAGTGGTGCGTTTTTATTAGCACTTACACTCTTTGATTTATTACCAGAAGTTTACGAGCATTTAGATGCTAAACGCACAGGTCTCTTTATTATGTCTGGTATTTTGCTACAGATTATCCTTGAGTTTTTCTCTAAAGGTGCAGAGCATGGTCATGTACATATTCATAAAGAAAACACGCAGTTTCCTTGGTTGCTATTTATTAGTTTATGTATTCATAGTTTCTTAGAGGGATTTCCTATACATCAGCATAACGATATGGTATATGGTGTATTAATTCATAAAATACCCATTGCTGCACTAATAACTGCTTTTTTATTACAATCTAGTTATAGTAAATTACAAATTACCGGCTTTTTAGCTGTATTCGCTACCATGACGCCTTTAGGTACTTATATTTCAAATAACACAGCCTTTGTTGCAGACTATGTAAACGTAGTTAATGCTATTGTTATTGGTATCTTTTTTCATATATCTACCACAATTCTATTTGAAACTGGTGAAGGTCATAAATTCAATTTATCCAAGTTGGTTGCGATTTGTTTGGGTATTTTAATTGCGTTTTATATATAATTACTCGGATTTTTGCAATTCGCAACTTCGAGTAATTATTATTAATTTAAGCCTAAAATTAGCTAATGATTAAATTCTTTAGACTGTTCGTAGATTATACAAGAACTCTCAGTGAGCTAATGTAAAGGAAATTAAAAAGGAATTATTAGAGCATCGGAAGAATTAAAAAAAAGATAGCGCAAGAACAAAAGTTATATAAACCCATACAACAAACTAATCTAAATAAAAATAATTCTATCACACACACAATACAAATTAAATGTTTTCTAAAGAAGAATCACGTTTACTAAGACAGGGGTTTTGGACCAGCTTTGGGAAGTCATTTCCAAGAAAATGGCTCTTATACAATACTAAAATGAAAGGTGTCTCTTTTAAATTTCATTTCGATAACAAATCTGCATTAATTGCTCTAGATATAGAAGACCATCTCGAAAACCGTATTAATTGTTGGGAAAAACTCGTAGCATTAAAAAATATTCTACACAGCGAATACTTACCAAATGCTATTTACAAAGAAGAATACTATTTAGAAAACGGCAAAGAAATCTCACGCATCTATTTACCCTTAGAACAAAAGGTCTCCATCCATAACAAAAACACTTGGCGAGATACTATGGAATTCTTTAATAAAAAGATGAATTTGTTTGAAGCTTTTTTTGAAGAATATAGAGATCTAATTAAACCATAGCGGTCTTATAAACAGGTGTAAAAAGGTTTATAATCCCGAAAATACATGAGTTAGTGCTTATCTTTATGCTTATATAACGAGTTGGCATTCATTGAGCAGAACCGTTAAAAATGACAATTATGAGTAATTTAAAAGACATTAAATCGGAAATTGAAAAATATGCGAATGACTCAAATCTAACTGAATTACAAATCGTTGAAAAACTGGAAAAACATTACTTTGACAAAAAAGTAAATGAGAATTTAAAGTTGTATAAAAAAGGTAACAAAAAAGTGAGTGAAATAACAAAAGACTTAAAAATCTCGCCTCGAAAATTTTATGCGATTTTAGAAAAAAAGAAGATAAAACATAAGAAATATAAAAAAGAGTGATTTAAAACAAAACGTTTGA
>TARA_R110002124_G_scaffold118016_1_pt1 | contig 22341 bp, 12 predicted proteins | sample TARA_R110002124 | Tara Oceans TARA_R110002124 (sample SAMEA4397445) | marine metagenome | biome: Polar Biome; feature: [SRF] surface water layer (ENVO:00010504); material: water (ENVO:00002006), including particulate matter (ENVO:01000060) such as... | depth 5 m
CGACGAGACCCGCAACCGCGACATCCTGGCCCGGATCCCGGCCGGTCGCTGGGGCGATCCCGGGGACCTGTCCGGGGCCGCGGTCTTCCTCGCCTCGGACGCGGCCGCCTATGTGCACGGCACCATCCTGCCGGTCGACGGAGGCTGGCTGGCCCGCTAGTCGGCCCCGTCGGCGGCCGGCACGGCAAGGCTGTCGAGCCAGTCGTCGAGGGCGGTGAAGCCGTCGCCGTCGGCGTCGGTCGCGGCGTCAGCCGCGTCGTGCGGATCGAGGCCGTGGGCCGTTTCCCAGCTGTCGGGCAGGCCGTCGCCGTCGCCGTCGATCCACGGCGTGCCGGGGGCGAGGTCGGGCCAGCCGCCGACCTGGGCCTGGCTGTCGATAATGGTGCCCGAGCGGGCACGAACCCCGGCCAGAATGCGGCGGTCGACGGCATCGCGGACGCGCGAAGCCCCGGCACCGGCGAGGACGGCGGCGGCCGTCTGATCGGCGGTCGTCCCGGGTACGGCGGCCCAGTCGGGGCGGGCGGTCAGCCGGTAGTCGGGACGGTCACTGTCGCGGACCAGACTCCAGGGATCGGCGGGGATGACGCCGTCCATACTGTTGGCCTCGAACCAGGCCCGGGCGAGGGGATCGGACTCCGCGAAGGCCCAGCGCCCGGCGGAATCGGGGCCGGGGATGTAGCTGTTGCCGATGAAGGCATAGGTCGAGAGGCTGTCGGTGTCGGCATTGTAGCCGGAATGGCTGCCGCCCCAGTTGTAGAAGACGTTGGCGCTGAACTCGAGCCGGGGGCCGACGGGGTCGACGGCCGGCGGGTTGTAGTTGCCCGGTCGCGGCATCCGCGCCCGGTGGCTGGCCCACAGATTGTGATGGAAGGCCATGCGCGCGCCGTGGCCGCCGCGCACCAGCGAACCATAGCCATGGTCGCCCTTGGCGTGGCCCGAGGCGTTCAGGGACTCGGCGATCAGCGACCACTGGACGGTCACGTCATAGAGGCCGCGCTCGGGCGGCGTGTAGCGACTGCCGGCGGACAGGGTCTCGTCGATCGACCAGGACGCCGAGATATGGTCGAGGATGATGCGTCGGCCGCGTTCGATCGAGACCGCATCGGCCTCGACGCCTGACTCATCACCCAGCCGTGAGCGGAGGTAGCGGATCACCACGTCGTCGGCGGCGATGACCAGGGGATGGTCGCGCAGGGTGATGCCGCCACCGGGCGCGGTCTGGCCGGCGAGGGTGAGGCGGCCGTGACGGACGGTCAGGGGCGAGGCCAGGCGAATCGTGCCGCCGATATCGAAGACGATGAGGCGGGGCCCGGTAGCCTCGACCGCCGCGCGCAGACTGCCCGGGCCCGAGTCGGCGAGGGTGGTGACCCGGAGGATACGGCCGCCCCGGCCCCCCAGGGCGGTGGCACCGGGGCCCTCGGCACCCCGAAAGGCGAGGGCGGGCCCGGCGGCCGCCGCCGAAGGGGCCAGCTGTGCTGTTCCGGCCACGGCGACGACCAGAACGGAGAGAGCGATGCGCGGCCACAGGATTGCCGGGGTTGCAAGATCGCGGTTCATCGGGTTAGGCTCGCATTGCTACCGGTGTCAGAAAGCATTCCACGCCTTCATGACACCGGTGTCAATCGGGGCAAGTGGAAGACCGCGCCTCAACGAATTGAAAGACCGGGAAAATTCCGGCGTTCTGCATGTCCTTTGGGAGGAGGCCTATGTTGCAAGTCATCGAGTCGGGAGCGCGCTGCGCCCTGCGCCGCAAACTCTTCGTCGGAGCCTCTGGCCTCGCGCTCGCCCTGTCCATGGGAGTCGCCACCGCCAGTGCCCAGTCCGCGCCGCCCCAGGATGCGACCGAGGTCGACGAGGTCATCATCACCGGTTTCCGCGGCAGCCTGAACGCCGCCCTGGACATCAAGCGCAATGAAACCGGCATGGTCGACGCGATCGTCGCCGAGGACATCGCCGCCTTTCCGGATCTGAACCTGGCCGAGGCGGTGCAGCGCATCCCCGGCGTGGCCATCGATCGCGACGCCGGCGAGGGCCGGTCGATCACGGTTCGCGGCCTCGGCTCGGACTTCACCCGCACCCGTATCAACGGCATGGAAGCCCAGGCGACCGCCGGCGGCACGGATTCCTCGGGCGGGGCCAACCGCGGACGCGGTTTCGATTTCAACGTCTTCGCCTCGGAACTGTTCAACAGCATCAAGGTGCGCAAGACGGCCGCCGCCGAGACGGAAGAAGGCTCGCTGGGGGCGACGGTCGACCTGCAGGCGACCCGCCCGTTCGACTATGACGGCTTCACCGCCGCCGCCTCGATCCAGGCCGGCTATAATGACCTGTCCGAGCAGTGGAACCCGCGTGGGGCCTTCCTGCTGAGCAACACCTTTGCCGACGGTATGTTCGGGGCCCTGATCTCGGCGGCCTACAGCGAGACCGACACGCTTGAAGAAGGCTTCAGCTCGGTTCGCTGGGCCCCGGCCACCGGCACCGGTGGATCGGGTGGCTTCTGCAGCCCCGTCGGCGTGGCACCACAAAATCCGGGCAACAGCGGCACCAATGGGTCGACCGCCGCCAACTGCTCGACCGGCAATGCCCGTCCGGCCAATACCGCGGCCAATATCGCCGCCTACAACACGGCCAACCAGAACAGCGTCTTCATTCCCCGGCTGCCGCGTTACGGCCGCCTGACCCACCACCAGGAACGTCTGGGCCTGACCGGGTCGTTCCAGTTCCGCCCGCAGGAAAGCACCCTGTTCACCGTCGACGTCCTGTATTCGAAGCTGGACGCGACCCGTCAGGAGGACTTCCTGGAGGCCCTGTCCTTCAGCCGCAACGCCGCGGCCGGCGGTCAGACCCAGGTCATCGTGCGTGACGCCGCCGTCGACAACGGCATGCTGGTCTATGGCCTGTTCGACAATGTCGATATCCGGTCCGAGTCCCGCTACGACGTGCTGTCGACCGAGTTCACCCAGGTCAGTTTCACGGCCGAGCATGACTTCTCCGACCGTCTGCGCGGACGCTTCTATGCCGGTCAGGCGGTCTCGAATTTCGAGAACCCGACCCAGACGACGGTGACCCTGGATCGCCAGGATACCGACGGCTATTCGTTCGACTTCCGCGGCAATCCCAATGCGCCGCTGATCGGCTACGGCTTCGATGTCACCGACCCGGCCAGCTGGGCCTGGCGCGCGACGGGCCTGAGCCTGCCGCGCTCGGAAATCCGCATCCGCCCCAATGGCGTGGATACGGTATTCCAGTCGGTCCAGGGCGACCTGGCCTTTGACGTCAACGACTTCCTGACCCTGAAGACCGGCGTCAACTGGAAGACCTATTCGTCGGACTCGCATGAGTATCGCCGCGCCGACGAGACCGTGGTTCCGGCCCTGCCGGTCGGCACGACGCTTGCCGACATCTCGACCCTGCTGACGGGCTACGGCCAGGGGCTGCTGCCGACCGGCGGCAACACCAGCTGGCTGATCCCCGACCTGAACGCCATCGCCCAGCTGTTCAACATCTACTGCAACTGCAACACGGCCGTTCCGGGGGGCGACTTCACCCTGGCCAGCATCACCAACGGCAACGCCCGCGGCGGGAACCGGTCGATCAATGAGGAAGACCTGGCCTTCTATATCCAGGGCGACTTCACCACCGAGGTTCTGGGTATGCCGCTGCGCGGCAATGTCGGCGTGCGTCAGGTCCATACCCGACTGGACGCCGACGGCTACAGCTCGACCGGTGGCGGCACCCCGGTGTCCGGCACCCATGAATATGACGACACCCTGCCGTCGCTGAACCTGTCGCTGAACGTGACCAACAACCTGATCTTCCGCTTCGGCGCGGCCAAGGTCATGGCCCGTCCCCAGATCGGCAACACCCTGGCCGGGACCAACTATCTGGTGCCGACCACCTCGCTGAACGCGACCGGGCCGAATTTCACCGCCAGCATCGGCAATGTGAATCTGGATCCGTTCCGCGCCAAGACCTACGACTTCGGGATCGAGTGGTATTTCGCCCCCGAAAGCCTGCTGTCCTTCGCCTATTTCTACAAGGACATCGACACCTACATCCAGATCATCCGCCAGGACCTGGCCTATACGGACCTGACGGCCCTGAACCCGTCGGCCTTCGATCCGGCCTTCTGCAGCGGGGCCTGTTCGCCGACCACGATCTTCGCCCTGACCAGTGCGGTGAACACCGAGGGCGGCCCGCTGAAGGGCTTCGAGATCAGCTACCAGCAGCCGTTCACCTTCCTGCCCGGCATGTTGGAAAACCTGGGTGTCCAGCTGAACTACACCCACGTCGAGTCCGAGATCGACTATTGCAACGACGCGACCTGCGCGACCTTCGTGACCAATGATCTGATCAACCTGTCGCCGAGTTCCTACAATGCGACCCTCTACTATGAGGACGACCGGTTCTCGGCCCGGGTCTCGGCCGCCTTCCGCGATGAGTATCTGCAGAACGTCCCCGGACGGAACGGCAATGCCCTGGAAGGCAAGATGAACACGATGAACATCGACACCTCGGCGTCCTACAGGCTGACGGATCAGATCACCGTCACCTTCGAGGGGCTGAACCTGACCGACGAGGAAAACCACCAGTGGGTCGGTGACGGCACCCGCCAGAGCACCTCGGTGTTCCACCACACGGGCCGGCAGTTCTTCATCGGCGCGCGCTACAAGTTCTAGACCGGACTGACGATCCCCGAGCGGGAGCGGGCGCGCCGTCAGGGTTCTGGCGGCGCGCTCGTGCGTTCGGGGGTGACGAATTGCGGCCGGGGACGATCCCGGCAGGACGGGAGGGACGACGATGGCCATGACCCGGCGGACCCTGGCCGCCACGGCGCTGACCGTCCTGACGGCGGGGCCGGTGGCGGCGCAAGCCCTGGCACGGCCGGCGGGTCCCGTCGGAGCCGCCCCCCGGGTCCGGACCCGCAACGGGCCGGTGATCGGCTTCCGCGACGGATCGCTGGCGGTGTTCCGGGGGCTGCGCTACGGGGCCGATACCGGGCCGCGGCGCTTTCGCCCGCCGGCCGCGCCGGAGGCGTGGACGCGGCCGGTCGAGGCCGTCGACTACGGGCCGGCCTGTCCCCAGCGTGGATCGGAGCCGAACCCGTCCGAGGACTGCCTTTTCCTCAACGTCTGGACGCCGGGCACCGACGCCGAACGTCGTCCGGTCATGGTCTATATCCACGGCGGGGCCTATGCGACCGGATCGGGCTCCGACCCCCTGTATGACGGGGCCCGGCTGGCGCGGCGGGGCGATGTGGTCGTGGTCACGGTCAACCACCGCCTCAACCTGTTCGGCTATGCCAGTCTGGCCCGGATCGCGGGGGCGGATTTTGCGGCCTCGGGCAATGTGGGCCAGCTGGACCTGATCCAGGCGCTGGCGTGGGTGCGCGACAATATTGCGGCCTTCGGCGGAGATCCCGGCAATGTCATGCTGTTCGGCCAGTCGGGGGGCGGGGCCAAGATCGCCACCCTGATGGCCACGCCACGGGCCGCGGGCCTGTTTCACCGGGCCGCGACGATGAGCGGGCAGCAGGTCACGGCCTCGGGCCCGTTGAATGCGGCGATCCGCACCCGGGCCTGGCTGGACGCGCTGGACCTGACGCCGGACCGGGCCGGGGCGCTCCTGACCCTGCCGGTCGCGCGGCTGCTTGAGGCCAGTGCCGTCACCGATCCGGTGCTGGGCTACGGGTCGCTCTATTTCGGACCGGTGCTGGATGACGGGGTCCTGTTTCGCCACCCCTTCTATCCCGACGCCCCGCCGCAGTCGGCCCATATCCCGATGATCATCGGCAACACCCGTGACGAGACCCTGGCCTTCCTGGGCGATGACCCGGCCAATGCCGGCCTGAGCTGGGAGACGCTGCCGGGGCGGATGACGGCGGCGGTGATGCGGGTCGACATCGCGCCCGAGACGGTGATCGCCGAATACCGCCGTCTGTATCCCGACTGGTCGCCGGACCGGGTGCTGATCGCGGCCAGCACGGCAGCGCGATCGTGGCGCGGGGCCGTGATCGAGGCCGAGGCGCGGGCGGGGCAGGGGAGCCCGGCCTTCGTCTATCAACTGGATTTTCCGGGCACCCTGGCCAATGGCCGGTCGGGGGCCTTTCACACTGCCGACATTCCGCTGGTGTTCGACAATGTCGCCGCGCCGGGTTCCCGGACCGCAGGGCCCGGGGCCCAGGCGGTGGCCGACCGGATGAGCGATGCCTTCATTGCCTTCGCGCACAGCGGTGATCCCAACCACGCGGGCCTGCCGCCCTGGCGGCCCTATGTGTCGGCGCGGCGGGAGACGATGGTGTTCGATGTGGTGTCCCGCAGCGAGGCCGATCCGCGGGGCGCGGAGCGGCGGCTGTTCGCGCGGGTGCCCTATGTCCAGCCGGGCACCTAGAGGATACGGACCTGACAGAGGGACATCCCTCGGGTCAGGGTTAGCGGCTCCTTAAGCCGATCATCCGCACAGTCGGTGTCACCGTTTTCCATAAGCCGCGACGCCCGGATATGCCCCTGAATTCGCCCGACGGCCCGACACCGGGGTCAGACATGTCCGCCCCGGGCGCGGCCGGGACTGTCTGGCGACTCCGGTCCCTGAGGTCCCGTCCCCTGACCATGGCGAACTGACCCGTCATGTGGATTTCCAGACTCGGCCGGGGTCTCGCGGCCAAGACGGCCATACTCGCGGTCCTGTATATCCTGACCGGAAAACTGGGCCTGCTGCTGGCGGTCCCGCCGGGCTATGCGACCGTGATCTGGCCCGCCTCGGGCCTGGCCGTCGGGATGTTGCTGGTCTACGGGCCAAGGCTGTGGGGCGGGGTCCTGATCGGTTCCTTCCTGCTGAACCTGATCAATTCCCACGCGGTCAGCCTCGAGGGCGGGGTGGATGGCGTCAAGGTCCTGACCGCCCTGGCGATCGCCGTGGGCTCGACCGTCCAGGCGCTGGCCGGCCGCTGGCTGGTGGCGCGGTTTGTCGGCCTGCCCCTGGCCCTGGACCGGATGCGCAGCCTGGTGATCCTGCTGGGGCTGAGTGGTCCGCTGGCCTGTCTGATCGCGGCGAGCGTCGGCGTCGGCACGCTGTTGGCGGCCGGGATCGCCACCCCGTCGGACATCGTCGGTAACTGGACCACCTGGTGGCTGGGCGATGTATTGGGCGTGTTCGTCTTCATGCCCATGGTGCTGGCCGCCCCGGGCAATCCGCAGCCGCCGACCTGGAAGGGGCGGCCCCTGGCGAAACTGTCGCTGCTGACGGCGCTGGTCCTGATCGTTCCGCTGGGGCTGACGGTCTATGCGTGGAAGATCACGACCGAAAATGTCTATGAACAGGGGCGCGCCCAGTTCGCTGCCCTGGCCTCGGAGAGTGAGGACGCGCTGCGGTTTCGCATGACCTCCTATGACTATGCGCTGCTGGGAGCCGCGGCCTATTATCAGGGCAAGGAGCATCTGACGCGGGCTGACTGGCGCGCCTATGTCGAGACGCTGAACCTTCGGCGCCAGTTCCCCGGCATCAACGGGATCGGCGTGATCCTGCCGGTCGAACCGCTGCAGCAGGAGGCCCTCGTGGCGGCGATGCGGGCCGACGGGGCACCGGATTTCGAGATCCATCCCGAGGCCCCCGGGCGGCCTGTCGATGTGATCACCTATGTGGAGCCGATCGAGCTGAACGGCCCCGCCGTCGGGCTCAATATCGGCTTTGAGGCCAAACGGCTTGAAGCGGCCAATGTCTCCCAGGCCACGGGCCGGTCGACGATCACCCGCAAGATCACCCTGGTGCAGGACGACCAGCAGACGCCCGGCTTTCTGATGCTGCGACCGGTGTATCGGGCCGGCGCCCCGACGCAGACCGCCAAACAACGCAACGAGAACCTGCGCGCCTGGATCTATGCCCCCTTCATCGCCCGCAATCTTCTGGCCGGCCTGACCAGCAGTCAGGGCCGGAATCTGGAGCTGAAGCTCTATGACGGCACGACGGAGTCGACCGGGGCCCTGATCTACGACAGCGGTGGCTTGCGGAGCGGGGCGCGGGCCCCGGCCTATCTGGTTCGCCGACCGGTCACGATCATGCATCAGACCTGGCAGGTCGTCTGGAGCAGTACGCCGGCCTTTGAAAAGGCGCACCGGTCGGACCAGCCGCTGCTGGTTCTCGTCGGGGGGCTTCTGTTCACCGGTCTGTTCGGAATGTTCGTGATTCTCGGGTCGGTCCGCACCACCGAGTCGATGGAGTGGCTGCTTCGCGACCAGAAATACGCGGCCCCGATTCTGGTCTTCCTGATCGTCGCCAGCGGGTCGGCCTATCTGTACGACACGGCGCGGCAGCGCGAGGATGCCTTTGTCCAGGACGTCGTCCGGGAGCAGGCCGATACGGTCGCCCTGCTGGTCTCTGTCGACACGCGCGACCGGTTGATGGCGCTGAAGCGGATGGGGCGGCGCTGGGAGGTGGCGGGCGGAACATCCGAGACGGAATGGCGTGCCGATGCCGATGGCTACATTGAACAATTTTCGGGCCTGAAGGCGGTGGAATGGATCGACGATACCCATCATGTGCGTTGGGTGCAGCCCCTGGCCGGGAACGAGGCGGCGGTTGGCCTCGACATCCTGTTCGACAGGGCGCGAACCGAGGCGCTGAAGGGGGCGACGACGCGGTCCTCGGCGACCATCACGCCGCCGCTCGATCTTCTGCAGGGCTACAAGGCCGTCATCGCCTATTCGCCCCTGCGCCGTAATGGACAATTTGCCGGATTCCTGGCGGCCGTGTTTTCGACCGAAGCCCTCTTTGAGGAAGCCGTGGGGCACGACATCAGCGAGACCTATGCGCTGACGATCACCGATCATGACCGGCCCCTGTTCGACAGGGCACCGGAAGGGCAGGCCCTGGTGCCGGCCCTGGCGATCAGTCGCGACATCCATGTGGCGGACACGGTCTGGCGGCTGACGGTCACGCCCACTGTTGCCGTGGTCCGGAGCCAGTCGTCCTTCCTGCCGGTCATGCTGCTGATCGGCGGGTTGATGATCGCGGCCCTGCTGGCCCTGACCATGCGGGCGATCCTGCTGGCCCGGGTGAAGTCGGCCTATCTGGTCAGCTCGAACCGGCTGAATGACGCCATCCTGTCGAGCTCCGCCTATCTGATCATCGCCACGGACCGGCACGGCAGGGTGGTGCTGTTCAACCGGGCGGCGGAGGAGGCGCTCGGCTATGAGGCCGCGGATGTGGTCGACAAATTGACGCCGGCGACCTGGCATGACCCGGATGAGGTCGTGGCGCGGGCCGCCAGCCTCGGCGACGAACTGGGGCATCCAGTCGAGCCGGGTTTCCCGGTCTTTACGCTGAGAGCCGAACGGGACGGGGTGGAGTCGCGCCAGTGGACCTATGTCGGCAAGGGCGGCGACCGCTTCCCGGTGAACCTGACGGTTACGCCGTTGCGGGAGACGTCAGGCAAGATCACCGGCTATCTGGGTGTGGCCGAAAACGTCACCGAGCGGCTGAAGCAGCAGAGGGCGCTGCAGGAGAGCGAGGAAACCTTGCGGGCGGCGATGGAGCATGCCCCGATCGGCATGGGCCTGGGCTCGCTGTCCGGCGGCTGGCTCGAGGTGAGTCCGTCGCTCTGCGAATTGTTCGGTTACAGCATGGCCGAACTGCTGGAGAGCGACATCCGCACCCTGACCCACCAGGACGATCTGGCGGCCTCGATCATGCTGCGGCGACAGGTTCTGGCGGGGGAGATGGCCAGTTACCAGACCGAGAAGCGCTACTATCACAGCAGCGGCCGGATCATCTGGGCCCTGGTCAATGCCGCCCTGGTGCGGGACGCTGACGGCGCGCCGCGATATTTTGTCATCCAGGTACAGGACATCACCGACCGCAAGGCGATGGACCGGATCAAGAGCGAGTTCATCTCTGTGGTCAGCCATGAGTTGCGCACGCCGCTGACGTCGATCCGCGGATCGTTGGGCCTGATCGTCGGGACCATGTCCCGGGACCTGCCGGCCAAGGTGTCGCGTCTGCTGGAGATCGCGTCCAACAATTGCGAGCGGTTGATCCTGCTGATCAATGACATCCTCGATATCGACAAGCTGGCCTCGGGGCAAATGCGGTTCAATGTCCAGACCCATCAGGTGGCCTGGCTGGTGGCCCAGGCGGTCGAGGCCAATACGGCCTATGCGGCCCAGTTCAATGTGGCGCTGGCCGTGGAGTCGATCGATCCCGCGCTGCAGGTCAGGGTGGATGCAGACCGTTTGATTCAGGTCCTGTCGAACCTGCTGTCGAACGCCGCCAAATTTTCGCCTACCGGGGAGACCGTTGTCCTGTCCGCACGGGTGGCGGCGACCGGGCGGGTCCGCATCGACGTGGCCGATCGCGGTCCCGGGATCACGCCGGAATTCCGCCAGCAGATCTTCAACAAATTCTCGCAGAGCGACTCCTCGATGACCCGGGCCCGCGGCGGGACGGGACTGGGGCTGCATATCAGCCGGCAGATCGTCGACCATATGGGCGGGGAGATCGGTTTCGACACCGACGTTGGCACCGGCTCGACCTTCTGGGTCGAGGTGCCGTCGGCCATATCTGACGAGCCGGAGGGCGGGAGCGGACGCCCGGCTGCCGGCCCGGGCGAGGCCGGACGCGACACCATGCGTCTGCCGCGTATCCTGCATGTTGAGGACGATGCGGACTTCAGCCGCTTTCTCGCCGCTGCGCTGCACGGCCAGGCTGAGCTGGTGACGGCGTCCAGTGTGCGACAGGCGGTCCATCTGCTCGCGGACCAGGCCTTTGCCCTGGTGGTTCTGGATATCGGCCTGCCCGACGGCGACGGCCTGTCGCTGTTGCCGTTGCTGCAGGAAAGGGCGGGGGGGGCGATCCCTGTCGCCATCCTGACGGCGACGGAAATTCCGGCCAGTATCCTGCCCGAAGTGGCGGTGGCGATGGTGAAGTCCCGGCTTTCGGAGGCCCATATGGTGGAGAGCATCCTGCGATTGATCGGGACGGGCGAGGCGACAGCGGGAGAGATCGATCATGACCAGTGACCTGACCCATGTCCTGTGCGTCGATGATGATCCCGACATTCTCGAGGTGGCCCAGATCAGTCTGGAACTGGTCGGCGGCCTGACGGTGACCGGCCTTGGCAGCGGGCCGCTGTGCCTGGCCGGGGCGGAGACGATTCGGCCGGACCTGATCCTGCTGGATGTGATGATGCCGGGCATGGATGGTCCCGCCACCCTGACCGCCCTGAAGGCGGCACCGGGGCTGAGGGATATCCCGGTCGTCTTCATGACCGCGCGGGTCCAGGAGGTGGAGGTCGACCAGTATCTCGCCCTGGGGGCGGTCGCCGTCATTCCCAAGCCGTTCGACCCGATGACCCTGGCCGACCAGATCAAGGCCATCTGGGCGGGTCTGGACGGCTAGGCCGCAGCGGGCGACTGTGCCGGGGTCCGGACCCGCCGGACAGGGGCAGGGAGGCGCGAACCATGCCGGCCAGGAACGGGACGATCGTTGCGGGGGTGGCCCTCAGCCATCCCGACAGACTGCTGTGGCCGGCCAGCGGTGAGGGGCCGGCGATCAGCAAATTGGACCTGGCCCGCTATGTCGAGGCCGCCGCCCCGCGGATTCTGCCCCATGTCGCCGGGCGGCCGTTGTCGGTGATCCGGGCCCCGGCGGGCCTGGCGGGAAAGAGCTTCTTCCAGCGCCACGCCCCGGCTCGCGCCGCAGCGGGTCTGGACCGGATTGTGGTCGCGGGGCAGCGGCCGTTTCTCGCCGCCCGTGATGCTCGCGGTCTGGTGGCCCTGGTCCAGTGGGGGGTCGTGGAACTGCATCCGTGGCCCTGCGCCCCGGACCAGCCGGAGGTCCCTGACCAGATCATCTTCGACCTCGACCCGGGCCAGGGGGTGGGCTTCGGCGCGGTGGTCGCGGCGGCCGGGGCGGTGCGCCGGCGGCTGGAGGCCCTGGGCCTGACCCCGTTCGTGAAGACGACCGGGGGGCGGGGGCTGCATGTGGTGGTGCCGATCCTGACCGACGCCCGCAGCCGGGTGGATCGTGACCAGGCCCTGGGGTTCGCCCGGGCGGTCTCCGAGGCCCTGCGCGACGAGGCCCCCGACCGGCTGACCACGACCGTGGCGAAGGCGGCGCGGGAGGGTCGGGTCTTCCTCGACTATCTGCGCAACGGCCGGATGGCCACGGCGGTCGCGCCCTGGTCGGTGCGGGCCCGGCCGGGCGCGGGTCTGGCCTGTCCCGTGGCATGGGGGGAGCTGGACAGCGGGTTCGACCCGGCGACGCTGAATTTCCGGACCCGCGCGGCGGTGCTGGCCCGGCCGGATCCCTGGGCGGATTTCCGCCAGGGAGCGACCGGCCTGCGTCCGGTCCTGAAGAGCATGGGCCTGACCGGCTAGCGATACCGCGCGTCCCCGGGTGTGGCCTTTGACCGGTGTGACGGATCGCCGGACGCCCCGCCGCGAAGCGCCTGCGAGGGACACTGCGGCCCGCAACGTGGAGGGAAAGCCTTTCATTGCGTCGGGTATCGGTGTTAGATTTGAAAAAATATCAAAGACTTATTGCAGACGGCCCCGGCCTGTTCCGCGGTTGGTCGTCGTGCTGACCGGGGCGATGTCCCGTGAGGCGAATGGGTGGGCCCACTGTCATGACATCAATCAATTCCCGCGCCGTTGTCGGCGCGCGCGCGTCCGTGCGTGCCGCTGGCTCGACGCCCGCAGCGCTGATCCGCCGGGGCCTGCTGGGCTCGACGGCCCTGGTCGCCGCGTCGCTGATGGCGTCGGGGGCGCTGGCCCAGAGCGTCACCTTCACAACGGTGGGGACTCAAGCTTCTGATATTACGCTGGAAATGCCGACGAATCCGGCCGCCTTCCCGAACGTCCTGACCAATGGTGCCGACGGCATCGTCACCCTGGCTGGCCGTATTTATGAAACCGGCGTCGGCGCAGCGGGTCAGTATGTGACCTTCGCCGGCTTTGGCAGCACCTTCATCGTCACCAATTCCGACAACAGCTGGGGCGGGATCACCACCATCGATCCGTTCGTCGCCCTGCGGGGGACGTCAGCGTCGATCTCCGGCAGCAGCATCGTCAACAACGGCTTCCTGACCTTTGACCAGATTGATTCGGGCGCGGTGGCCCAGGACATCTCCGGCAGCGGAGTGGTGGCCGCCTCGGGCTCGTGGGCCGATCAAGCCCTGACCTTCGACGGCACCCTCACCAACAGTGGCGGTCTGCTGTTCCTGGGGGGCGTGCTCGGGGTCATCGGTCAGACGGGCTCGGTCTCGACTGCCAGTGAGACGGCCGTGGTACTGGACCGCGGCAGCGCCCTGACCAACGCCGGTGAGATCGCCGCCGCAGATGGATCCGGCGTCCTGCTGATGGACGGAGGCGCGGTCACCAACACCGGTACGATCTCCGGCGGCAACAATGCCGTCTTCGGGTTCGGAATCCAGAACGCGTCTTCCGGCGGAACCGTGACCATCACCAACCAGTCGGGCGGTTTGATCGACGGCACCCGGGGTTCGATCCTGCTGAACGGGGCCGGCGATACGACGATCGACCTGCAGGCCGGGTCGACCACGACCGGCCAGATCCAGTCGACCGCCGCGGGCCGCCATGACGTCACCATCGCGGGGACCCTGAACGGAGGCTATGACGCCTCGGTCGGGGCCGGGATCGATCATGTGACCCTGGCGGCGACCGGCTCCATGGGCCGGACCGAACTCGGGGCCGGCGACGATTCCTTCACCTTCCAGGGCGGGAGCTTCTATTGCGGGATCAATGGCGGCGACGGGTTTGATGATTTCTACGGCGACCTCGGGGATGAGGGGGCCGCCAGCATCGATCTGGGCGCAGTCGCCGCGTTCGAGGCGATCACCGGGGTTTCCGGGGTCCTGACCCTGAACAACGGCGGCAGCGCCTGGGCCGGGCAGATCACCATCGATTCAGGCGCGACCATCTCGACCACCGTGGCCGCGATCGTCGGCAGCAGCATCGTCAGCAACGGGACCCTGGAGTTCAGGCCCCTGGATTCGGCCACCTTTGGCGGTGTCATCTCCGGCACCGGGGGGCTGACCGTGGACGGGGGTGCAACCCTGACGCTGACGGGTGAAAATACCTATTCCGGCATGACCCGGGTCAACGCCGGCACGCTTCGGCTCGGCCGGGCCACGGCCCTGGCCGCCGGCTCAAGCCTGACGGTCGCCACCGGTGCCGGTTTTGATCTCTCCGGTTATGATCTGACGTTGGATCAGGTCCTGCTGAGCGGCTATCTGACTGGAAGCTGGGTCGTGATGGCTCCGTTGTCTGACGGGGCTGAAGCGGCACCCAGCGGACTTCAGCCGATGCGGTCGGGAACGCTGACGGCGACCGACTACTATCTGAACGGGGCGACGGTGTTCGCCAACCTCGGCACCGGCAATCTGTACAACACCGGCGGGGTCTCGACCCTTTACGGGGCGGCGGCGGCCGGACTGGTTTCGGTCGAGGCCGGGGTCCTGCGTCTCGGCGGGGATAACCGGCTGGCGGATACGGCGGTCCTGTCGGTGGCCTCCGGGGCGATCCTCGATCTGCGGGGCTATGACGAGACGGTGGCTACGGCCTGGCTGAACGGATCCGTTTACGGACAGGCGATTTTGCCCGGGGCTGGGCCGCTCGGGGCGAGCCTCACCGGCGTTGAAACCGCGCCAGGAGTTATGCTGCCGTTCGGGACCGGCACGCTGACCGCGGCCGACTACTATCTCGACGGGGCCGATGTGTTCGCCAACCTCGGCACCGGCAGTCTGTTCAACACCGGCGGGATCTCGACCCTGTACGGGACGGCGGCGGCCGGACAGGTCACGGTCCAGGCGGGCACCCTGCGTCTGGGCGCGTCTGACCGGCTTGCCGATACGGCCATCGTCTCGGTCGCGACCGGGGCCACTCTGGATCTGCTGGGGTATGACGAGACCGTCGCCCTGGCCGTGATCAGCGGCACGCTGAACAGCCGTTTGCCAAACCCGGGCGCACCGGCGGCGGCGACCATCGGCGGGCAGGGGCCGCTCGCTGACCAACCGCTCCCGACCGGGTCGGGCACCCTGACGGCGATCGAGTTCCAGCTGCACGGGGCCTGGGTCAACGCCAACCTCGGCACCGGGTCCCTGTTCAACCTGAGCGGGGTCTCGACCCTGAACGGGACAGCGGCGGGCGACGAGGTTTCGGTCCAGGCCGGGACCCTGCGTCTGGGGGGCTCGGATCGTCTGGCCGATACGGCGGTCCTGTCGGTCGGGGCGAACGCCATCCTGGACCTTCAGGGTTTCGACGAGACCGTGGGGTCGGCCTGGCTGAGCGGCACACTGAACGGGTGGAGCATGCCCTTCTCACCGCAGCCTGATGTGTTCGACAAGTCGCCCGAACTGGTGGCGTGGAACCCGCCGCCTCCGGGCAGCGGCACGCTGACGGCCGCGCACTACTATCTCGACGGGGCCGAAATCTTTGCCAATCTGGGCACCGGGATCCTGATCAACACCGGCGGCGACACGATTCTGTACGGGACGGCCGCAGCCGGGCAGGTCACGGTCGAGGCCGGCACCCTGATGCTGGGCATTTCAGATCGTCTGGCGGATACGGCAACGCTCTCGGTCTGGGGCAACGCGACCCTGGATCTGATGGGCAATGACGAGACGGTGGCCCTGGCCCTGATCCGCGGCAGCCTCAACAGCCGGCAGCCCAACCGTGTTGGTCCTGCGACGATGCCCTTCCGCGTGGACGGGCCCCAGGCGGGCATGTTCCTCGGCACCGGCACCCTGACGGCGGCCGAGTACCAGCTGGACGGGGCGTGGGTGAGCGCCAACCTCGGTACCGGCAATCTGTTCAACACCGGCGGAGTTTCGACCCTGTACGGGACGGCGGCGGCCGGGCTCGTCTCGGTCCAGACCGGAACCCTGCGACTGGGGCAGTCTGACCGGCTTGCGGATACGGCGACGGTGTCGGTCCTGAGCGGCGCGACCCTGGACCTGATGGGCAATGACGAGACCGTGGACCTGGCCGTGCTGAACGGGGCGCTCGACAGCACCCGGTTCTACCTCATTCCGACCCTGGGGGCGGACACCACGGGACCGGAACCCGCGTCCTGGGTACCGCTTCCGACCGGAACGGGCACATTGACGGCGGCGCAATACCAGCTGAACGGCGCGACCATCAACGCCAACCTCGGCACCGGCAGCCTGTTCAACACCGGCGGGGTCTCGACCCTGAACGGCACGGCCGCGGCCAGCGGTCTCTCGATCCAGGCCGGAACCCTGCGTCTGGGGGCGTCGGACCGTCTGGCCGATACCGCCCTGGTCGCGGTCTCGAGCGGCGCGACCTTCGACGTCAACAGCCGGACCGAGACGATCGGATCGCTGTTCGGTGCGGGCAATGTGGCGATCGGCTCGGGTCGGCTGACCCTCGGCGGCGCAGACTCGGCCTTCGGCGGCAGCCTGTCGGGGACCGGGTCCCTGGTCCACACCGGCGGCCTGTTCATCCTGTCGGGTAGTCACAGCCTGCAGACCCTGAGCAACACCGGCGGCGAGCTGCGCTGGCTGGGCAGCAGCAGCGGCAGCGTCGTTGTCAGCGGCGGCAGTCTGACGGGAGCCGGCACGATCGGCGGGGCCCTGACGGTGTCGGGCGGGGCGACCCTGTCGCCCGGCCTGGCCGGTCCCTACGCGGTCGGCACCTTCGCGGTCGGCAGCCTGACCCTGAACGGCGGCACCCTGGCGCTGGACGTGCTGGGCACGGCCGGCGGCAATCTGATCGACCGTCTGGTCGTCTCGGGCACCGCCAACCTGACTGGCGGGATCGTGGCCCCGACCTTCCAGGCTCCGGCGGCGGGCTATGGCTTCCTGACCCGATACCAGTTCCTGACGGCTGGTCAGCGCGTCGGCACCTTCAGCAACGGCGCGGCCTTCGCCGAGTCCAGCGCCGGTTCCGGCCTGTTCTGGCGGGTCCGCTATGACCTGAACCCCAACAGCGCGGTGCTGGAGCTGCGCAAGCTGATCGATTTCGATCCGGGCACGAAAGGCACCGGCAACCAGGGGGCCGTGGGCGAGGCCCTGTCGGGTGGTCAGCTTGAGGCCTCGGAAGACTGGGCCGGGGTGCTGAACCTGCTGGGTGGGCTGGACGGCCCGCAGCAGCAGGCGGCCCTCGACAGCCTGGGGGGCGAGGCCCTCGCCGATGTGTCGGGCTCCATGCTGGCCGCCAACGCCGGCTTCGTCGGCGCGCTTCGTGGCCAGGGGTCCACGGCAGGCTCCGACAAGGGGCCGCTCAATTTTGCCAGCGCCTTCAGCTTCGTCGGCGGCCGCGACGGGGCCTCGGCCATGGTCACCGGCGTTCTGGATGCCTTTGATCCCGCCGCCGTGACCGGCCAGGGACGCGGGGGCTGGATCTCGGTCTATGCCAGTGACGTCGATCTGGACGGCAAGGCCGGCCAGTCCGGTGTGCGGACCCGGATGAACGGCTTCATCGGCGGCTATTCGGCCGGGGCGGGTGACCATGTGGTCGGGATCGCGCTCGGGGCCAGTCGGGTCGAGGGCGATGTCGCCGGACGCCAGTCCACCTTCGAAAGCGACCAGCTCCACGCCGCGGGCTTTGCCCGCTATGACAACGGCCGCTGGATCGGCGACCTTACCGCCTCGGTGTTCGGCGGCGAGATCGACAGCCGCCGTGTCGTTTCGGTCGGGGCGTTTACCGGCCAGGCGACCGGTCGGACCCGGGCCGAGGGCCAGTCGCTGTCGGCCAGTATCGCGCGCCGTTTCCGTAACGAAACCGGGGGTTCGATCTCGGTCGGGCTGATGGAGACCCTGTCGCGGAGCACGATGGACGCCTTCACCGAAACCGGTGCCGGTGCCCTGTCGCTGGATGTCGCCGACCAGACGCGCAACTGGCAGACGACGCAACTCAACCTGCGCGGCACCCAGGACTACCGGCTGAGCGGCCGGTCCATGCGCCTGTACGGCGGGGCCGGCGTGCTGGTCACCACGGGCGACCGTCAGGCAAGCGCCGACCTGCGCTTCAGCGGAGCCGGGGCCGGTTTCGGCGGCTTTGCCATCGAGGGGGCCGAGACCCCGCCGCTGGCCGGGGTCGCCGAACTGGGCCTCGAATACGAGCCCCGCGAGGGTCTGACCCTGTCGGCGGGTTATCGTGGCGTGTTCAGCAATCGTCTTCGTGACAACCAGCTCGGGGCCCGGATGAGCATCGAATGGTAGGCTGAACCAATCCCGGCATCTGCCTCTCAGGACGGGGGCGGTGCCGGGGTCCTGAGCGTTTCCAGCCAGGCCATCAGGTCGTCGATCTCGCTGGCGCGGAAGACATAGTCGGGCATGGCCGGGTGGCTGGTGACCAGGCCGTCGGCGAAACCGTCCGACAGCGACTCCGGGTCGCGGCGGACGACGATGTCGCGCAGGGGCGGGGCGGCGGCCAGGGGGCTGGCGTCGGCGCGGCCGATCGCGTGGCAGCCGGAACAGGCCGTGACGGCAAAGGCCTGACCGCGCCGGGCGGCGTCCATCCGGGTCTGGCCGGAATCGGGGGGCGAAGGGACGACCTGGCGCGAATCCACGGCCCCGCAACCCGCCACCGACAGCACCAGGGTCGATGCCAGGGTCGGGGCCAGCCGCCAGCCGGTTGGTCCTGTGGTTTTCGCCATCGCTACCTCCTGCCCGATATGGGGAAGTGTGGGGCCGGACCCGGCGTCTGACCTTGATCCTGATCAAGGTTCAGCGGGCGAAACCATGGTGTCTGGACGCTCAATTGGAGATCAGCGCCATGACGTGCCCGAGCCTGATGGTCTATGTCGACGACAGCGAGGAGAGCGACGCCCGCATCGAACTGGCCTGTGATCTGGCGGTCAGTTTTGACGCCCTGGTGATCGGCCTTTCAGCCAGTCTGCCGCAGCCGCCGATGCTGGATCCGATCTCGGGCATGGGTGACGCCCTCGCCCTCTATCGGCAGACCGCCGAGGCCGAGGTCGAACGGGCCGGGGTACGGTTCCGGGCGATCGCCGAGGCCCGGTCTGTGCGCAGCGAATGGCGCGCCGGCCTGGAATCCCCCGGCTGGATGCTGGCCGGGGCGGCGCGGGCGGCGGATCTTCTGATAATCGGTCAGAAGGCCCCGGGGGTACCGTTCCGGTCGCCGGATCCGGCCGACGTCATCCTGTCTGCGGGTCGACCGGTGCTGATCGTGCCGCCGGTGCGGGCCCGGTCGCCGGTGGGCGAGCCGGCGCTGGTGGCGTGGAAGGACACGCGCGAGTCCCGGCGTGCGGTGGCGGCGGCCCTGCCCTTGCTGCGCCGGGCCTCGCGGGTGGATGTGATCGAGGTCGCGACCACGACGGATATGGCGGCCGCCGAGGCCCGTGTCCGGGATGTCTGCGAATTCCTGGGACGACACCAGATCGAGGCCGCGGCGATGCCGCTGGACCACAACGGCGAACCGACCACGGTTCGGATCCTGGCCGAAGCGAAGACGCGCAAGGCGGGGCTGGTCGTCGCCGGCGGCTATGGTCACGGCCGGATGCGCGAATGGATGCTGGGCGGGGTGACCCGGTCCCTGCTGACGCACAGCGACGTCTGTGTGCTGATGGCCCACTAGCTGACAGGGGGCGACCGTGAACCTGCCGAGTCCCCTGTTCGCTGACCGCACCGAGGCGGGCCATCGGCTGGCCGAGCGGGTGATCGCGGCGGGGGTGACCGATGCGATCGTCTATGCCCTGCCGCGCGGCGGCGTGCCGGTGGCCCTCGAGGTCGCCCGCGCCCTCGACGCCCCGCTGGACCTGGTGCTGGTGCGCAAGATCGGGGCACCCGGCCAGCCGGAGGTGGCCCTGGCCGCCGTGGTCGATGGTGGCTTTCCGCGGATGGTCGTCAATGAGGCGGTGCAAAGGGTCAGCCGGGCCAGCCCGATCTATCTCGCCCAGCAAAAAGCCCTGGCCCTGGCCGAGATCGAACGGCGTCGGCAGCTCTATTTCGGCAATCGCACCCATCCGGATCCGCGCGGCCGGACGGTCGTGCTGGTCGACGACGGGCTGGCGACGGGGGCGACGGCCCGGGTGGCGATCCAGCAGTTGCGGGCGCGCCGGGCCGGGCGGGTCATCCTGGCTGTCCCGGTGGTGCCGGAAGCTCAGTTGGCGACGCTGCGGTCAGAGGTTGATGGGCTGATCTGTCTGGCCCATCCCGCCGAATTCCGCAGCGTCGGGGCCTTCTATGCCGACTTCCACCAGGTCTCGGACAGAGAGGTGCTGGATCAGTTGGCGGAGGCCGCCCGGTTCGACGGCGAGGCCTGAACTTCGGACGGTGCCGCTTATGGTCTAGGTTGATCCGGCCCCGCGATTCGAGATCGGACAGGCGGTCCCTGTCCCCGGGGCGGGCAGGGGACGGTTCACGGAGACGACGGATGAGACTGGTACTGGCAACGGCGGCCGTTCTGGCGCTGGCAGCATGCAATCCCGCGAGCGAGACCGCGCCGGTCAAGGCCCCGGCCGAGGCGGCGGCGCACTGGACCTATGCGGACCAGGCGAATTGGGGCGGCGAGTGCCCGGTCGGGGCGGCCCAGTCACCGGTGGCCCTGACCGCCGCGGACGCCGTCGATCTGCCCGATCTGGCCACCGCCTATCCGGCGGGGGCGGGGACCTTCCTCGACAACGGCCATACCCTGCAGTTCACGCCGGACGTGGCCGGCCGGGCCACGATCGGGACGGATGGCTATGATCTGGTTCAGTTCCATTTCCATGCGCCGAGTGAGCACACGCTGAACGGCAAGGCCTATCCGCTCGAGATTCATTTCGTGAACCGCAACGCCGCCGGGGCGCTGGCCGTGGTCGGGGTCTTTGTGACCGAGGGGCAGGCCAATCCGGCCCTCGCCGCGCTGCTGACGGCCCTGCCGGCGACGACGGGGGATTCGGGCATGACCCGACCGGGCGTCTATCCCGTCCTGCTGCTGCCCGAGGACCGGCACTATTTTGCCTATTCCGGCTCGCTGACCACGCCGCCCTGCACCGAGGGGGTGCGCTGGAATGTGCTGTCGACGCCGATCGAGGCCTCGGCCGACCAGATCGCGGCCCTGTCGGCGGCGCTGGGGACGTCAAACCGCTCGGTGCAGCCGCTGCATGAGCGGGCGGCCGCCTTCGGCGACTGACGAACCGGCCGGCCCCGTCAGTCGGCGGGGGTGACCAGTGAGGCCAGCGGGGCCAGTCCGGCGAACGCGCCCGGCTGTTTCAGGGCCCGGGCCTGGATGGCGGCGAGGATGTCGGCCGGGCTCCAGAGCGAGCCCTGCATGACGGCGGCCCATTCCAGGCCCTCGGCCACGGTGTGGTCGCGGGCGTGGACGATGGCGGCCTTGGACCCGGCCACGGCCAGCGGGGCCTTGGCGGCAATGCTCCGGGCCATGTCCAGCGCGGCGGTCAGCAGGGCCTCGGGATCGGGCAGGACGGCGTTGACGAAGCCCAGCCGTTCGGCTCTTTCCGGCGTCAGACTGGTGCCCAGATAGGCCAGTTCACGAACGACGGCGTCGGGCAGGGTCTTGGGCAGGCGTTGCAGGCTGCCGATGTCGGCCATCATGCCGATGTTGATTTCCTCGATACGGAAATAGGCGTCCTGCGAGACCAGACGGAGGTCGCAGGCGGAGGCCATGTCGAGGCCGGCCCCGACGCAGGCCCCCTGGATGGCGGCAATGACGGGGAAGCGGACCCGCTCGAGCAGGGTCAGAGCGTCCTGGAGTTCGCGCGCGGACTGGTGGAAGGCCTGGCGGGCCGCAGCGGTGTCGGTGTTGAGGATGGCCCCGCCCGAGAAGACCGAGATGTCCATGCCGGCGCAGAAATTGCGGCCCTCGCCGGACAGGACCAGGGCGCGCACATCGCCGGCCGCGTCCAGCGCCTTCAGGGCCGGGCCGAAGCTGCGCCAGAACTCCATGCCGAGGGCATTGGAGGCCTCGGGCCGGGTCAGGCGCAGATGGGCGACGGCCCCGTCCCGGGTGATCTGGAATGCAGTCATGGCGGACTCTCGCTCGGTTCGGGGTTCTGTGTCTTTATGCACCGTATCCGTTTTCCAATGAAACCCACCCGGAGCAAAACCCGATGTCCCTGCAGGGCAAGACGCTGTTCATTACCGGGGCCAGCCGCGGCATCGGCCTGGCCATCGGCCTGCGCGCGGCGCGGGACGGGGCCAATGTGGTCATCGCCGCCAAGACGGCCGAGGCGCACAAACATCTGCCGGGCACCATCTATACGGCGGCGGCCGAGATCGAGGCCGCCGGGGGCCAGGCCCTGCCGCTGATCGTCGATGTCCGCGACGAGGCCTCGGTCAATGCAGCGGTCGAGGCGGCGGTGGCCCGGTTCGGCGGCATCGACATCTGCGTCAACAATGCC
>TARA_R110002124_G_scaffold44422_18_pt1 | contig 22301 bp, 18 predicted proteins | sample TARA_R110002124 | Tara Oceans TARA_R110002124 (sample SAMEA4397445) | marine metagenome | biome: Polar Biome; feature: [SRF] surface water layer (ENVO:00010504); material: water (ENVO:00002006), including particulate matter (ENVO:01000060) such as... | depth 5 m
TGATAGTGGCGGTCGAGCAGCGTGGCATGGGTATGGGAGGTGGCGCTCAGCTGCGCATGAATATCGACGGGGATGGCGGCGGGCGCGTCAAAAACCAGCGCGACCTCATCATCCGCGCCGATGACGTCGCCGCGGGTACGGACCTGGCTGGAAAGACCCTTGAGGGCATCGATGTCGTCCCCCATGCTGGCGCCAGGCAGGAAGACATCGAGCGCGACGTCATCGAGCAGTTCCAGCTCAAAGAACCAGTTGGTGTCTCGCTCGGCCATATCCTCGGTCAGCACGATGATCTCGCTGCCGGCAGCCCTGATGGGCAGATGCACGACGCTGTGCTGATCACTGTTGCGGGTGAAGGGCTCGAAGCGACCCGCGAGTTCCCCGTCGACCCAGATATGGACACCGCCGCGGGTCCAGAGCCGGAAGGAGCAATAGCGATCCTGCGGCGCTGCGACACGCGTGCGGCACCACCGCGCCAGCCGCGTGGGCCGATGGCGGAACTGGTTGAATTCAACGCGCCGGCTCTTGCCGGGCAGGTAGAGGCCCTCGACTGGCCAGTCCGTGCGCAAGGACACGGTGCGCGTCGCCACATCACGCCAGGTGGCGACGCGGCAAGGCAGATCGCCCACATCGACGAAGCCGTTGATGTATTTATAGTCTTGCGGGTCCGATGCCGGGGCCGGCGCGCCGGGGAAATAGCGCGCCTCGACGGGAGAGAGTTCCCAGGCGGTGAGGCTCTCGCCTCGGGTGATGGACAGTAGTGGCGTCGACATGAACGGGCCTTGATAAATGTGATTAGTTCAACGCGTCGGCCCAATGGGCGTGCTTGCCGGCCTCGACATAGACCATGGGGCGACCTTCGCGGAGGCTGGCCATCCCCACGCCGGCATCCATCATGTGCCTGGCGCCGTATGGCTCGACGCGAAAAACCGTGTAGCCAAAGGCCACCGGCAGAAAAAGCTCGGCACAATCCAGCATCAGCTGGGGTGCATATCGCGCAGCCAGCGCCGCATCCACCTCTGATACGCCAGCGTTCATGCCGTCACTCCGGTCAGCGAGAGCTCCTCGGCGAAATGACAACGCACCTGCCGATCACCGTCGACGCTGCGCAGCGCAGGCACTTCGGTGCCGCAGATCGGCTGGGCATAAGGGCAGCGGGGATGAAAGCTGCAACCGGCCGGCGGGTTGGCCGCGTTGGCGATTTCACCCTTGAGCGGCACGCGTCGGCGCGTGCGGTTGCCGCGCGGGTCCGGTTGCGGCACGGCCGCCATCAGCGCCTCGGTATAGGGGTGCAGTGGCGTGGAGAACAGCTTGCCGGTCGGCGCGGTTTCCATCAGGCGGCCGAGATACATTACCCCGACGCGGTCGGAGATGTGCTCGACCATGCCCAGATCATGGGTGATGAACAGATAGGTGAGCCCGAATTTCTCCTGCAGATCCTGCATGAGGTTGATGTTCTGGGCGGCCACGGAAACGTCGAGGGCCGAAACAGCCTCGTCGGCGGCAATGAAGCTGGGATTGAGCGCCAATGCGCGCGCGATGCCGATGCGCTGGCGCTGGCCGCCCGAAAAGGCATGGGGATAGCGCGTAATATATTCGGGACGCAGGCCCACCACCTGGAGCAGTTCAGCCACCCGGTCGCGGATTTCGGCGGGCGTGCCCACGCCATGGATGAGCAGCGGCTCACCCACCAGCTGCAACAGCGTCATGCGCGGGTTGAGCGACGAATAGGGATCCTGAAAGATCATCTGCATCTCGCGCCGCATGGTGCGCATCTGCTTGTCGGTCAGGCTGGACAGATCGGTAATCGAGCCGTCGGCACCGCGGAACAGGATCTGTCCGTCGGTCAGCGAATAGGCGCGCAGCATGAGCCTGGCGACCGTGGACTTGCCGGACCCGGACTCCCCGACCAGGCCGAAGGTCTCGCCGCGCCGGATATCGAGCGAGACATCGTCAATGGCCTTGATGTCCCCGATATGCTTCTTGATCCAGCCGGCGTGGATGGGGAAGTACTTCTTGAGGTTGCGCACCGAGATCAGCACATCCTCGGGCATCTGCAGGCTGCTCACTGCACCATCAGACATGGCTGGACTCCTGGGCAAACTGATCGGCGATGTGGCAACGGGACAGCTGGCTGCCAAAGCGCTTTTCAGGCGGCATCTGCACGTCGCAAAGACCGGCGATCGCATGACTGCAGCGCGGATTGAAGGCACAGCCGGGCGGCACGCTGAACGGATCGGGCACCATGCCGGGGATGGTGGGCAGGCGGCGCCCCTGATCGACGCCCAGGCGCGGGATCGAGCGCAACAGTGCCTGGGTGTAGGGATGCTTGGGCGCGTAGAAGATATCGTCAACCGTGGCCGTCTCGACGATCCGCCCCAGATACATCACCGAGACGCGGTCGGCGATGTCGGCGACCACGCCGAAATTGTGGGTGATGAAGATGATCGCCATGCCGAGCTCTGACTGCAACTGCTTGAGCAGTTCGAGAATCTGCGCTTCGGTGGTGACGTCGAGCGCCGTGGTCGGTTCATCGGCGATCAGCAGGCTGGGGTCGCACGAAATGGCCAGTGCAATCATGGCGCGCTGGCGCATGCCGCCGGAAAGCTGATGCGGATAGGCGTCGACCAGCTCGCCCGGGCGCGGCATCTGCACCTTGGCGAGAAGATCGATGGCGCGTGCGCGGGCGGCAGCGCGGCTGAGCCCCATATGCAATTGCACCGTCCGCATGATCTGGGCGCCGATGGTGTGGACGGGCGAGAGCGCGGTCATGGGCTCCTGGAAGATCATGCCGATATGCTTGCCACGCACCTGGCGGATCGCCCGGCTGTTGCGCGCAAACGAGGACAATTGGAGCGTCTCGTCGCTGTCGAGGCGCATCTGAACGCTGCCACCGGCGTCCACGGCCCGCTTGGGCAGCAGGCGCAGAATGGATCGGGCCGTGATGGATTTGCCCGATCCGCTTTCGCCGACAATGCCAAGCACCTCGCCCTTGTTGACGTGATAAGAGACGCCATCGACGGCCTTCACCAATCCCTCACGCATGGGGAAGTGAACCTGGACATTGTCGACATCGAGCAGCCGCCCCGGCGGCATGGTTTTGCTGTTCATGGTGCTACTGCCCATAGGGATCGGCCGCGTCGCGCAGGCCATCACCGAGGAAATTGAAGGCGAGTACGGTCAGCACCACCGCCGCGCCGGGCGAGAGCAGCCAGGGCGCCAGTGATATCGAGCGCAGGTTTTGCGCGTCCTGCAGCAGCACGCCCCAGCTGACGACAGGCGGGCGCAGGCCCAGGCCAAGAAAGCTCAGCGCCGTTTCACCCAGGATCATCTCGGGCACGGCCAGGGTCAGGGCCGCGATGATGTAGGAGGTCATGGAAGGCAGCATGTGCCGGGTGATGATGCGGTATTCACTGGCTCCCGCCAGCCGCGCGGCCATCACGAAGTCCTCGTTGCGGATGGCCATGAACTGACCGCGCACCACGCGGGCCAGGTGGGTCCAGCCGATCAGGGCCAGGATGACCGTGATCAGGACGTAGACAATCAGCGGATCCCAGGCGATGGGCAGGGCGGCCGCCAGTCCCATCCAGAGTGGAATGGTGGGTATGGAGCGAATGAGCTCCATCAGCCGCTGGATGGCACTATCGATCCAGCCACCGAAATAGCCCGAGATCGAGCCCAGGGTGAGGCCGAGCACAAAGGCAAAGACCACCCCGATCAGGCCAGCCGACAGGCTGACGCGAGCACCGTGCATGAGGCGAGAAAACACGTCGCGGCCGAGATCGTCGGTGCCCAGCAGGTTGATCTGCTCGCGCCGGTCGTCCACGCCGAACAGGTGGACATCGGACTTGATCAGGCCAAGGAAATTGTAGTCGTCGCCGTGATAGAAAAGCTGGATAGGCAACACCTTTTCGGTATCGACCACATAGTTAACGCGGGCGGTCACCGGATCGCGCTCGCGCGCAAGGCCATAGACGAAGGGGCCGACAAACCGGCCCTCGTGGAACAGGTGGATGCCCGACGGGGGCGCCAGGGTACGCAGGCGCTGGACTTCGAATGGCGCATAGGGCGCCACCATGTCGGCAAACACGGCGCACAGGCCCAGCAGCAGCAGGAACCACAACGATATCATGGCCAGGGTGTGCCTGGAGAAGCGCCGCCAGATCAGTTGCGCGGGCGTGGCGGTGTAGAGGTCTTCCTTGCGATCCCTGGCAGACGCGGTGTCGATCAGTTGTTCGGTCATGACGGGCCCTCACGCATTGCGGATGCGTGGATCGAACCACGCCAGAAGGATATCGGAGATCAGCGTGCCAACCACGGTGAAGACGCTGAGAATGAGAATGAAACTGCCGGCCAGATACATGTCCTGCATCTTGAGGGACTGCAGCAGCAATGGACCGGTGGTGGGCAGATTGAGCACCACGGCCGTGATGATGTCGCCGGAAAACAGCGCCGGCAGGGCCCAGCCAACGGTAGAGATGAACGGGTTGAGGGCGACGCGAACCGGATAGGTCCAGACCACTTGCGACTCGCTGAGCCCCTGCGCATAGGCGGTTTCGACATAGGGCTTGCCCAGCTCGTCGAGCATGTTGGCGCGCATTACCCGGATCAGGCCGGCAGCGCCGCCCGTGGCCAGCACCACCAGCGGGATCCAGATGTGCTGCAGCAGGTCGATCACCTTGGCGACGCTCCAGGGCGCGCTCTGGAAGGCCGGCGAGAACAGGCCGCCCACATTGAGATTGAGATAGACGAAACTGATCCAGAGCAGGATCAGCGCGAGCAAGAAATCGGGGATGCCCTTGCCCAGAAAACCGAACACGGTGAACACATAGTCCAGCACCGAATACTGCCGGGTCGCCGAATAGACGCCAATGGGAATGGCAATGATCCAGGTGAACACCAGGCTGGCGGTGGAAATGGCCAGGGTGATCGACAGGCGATCCCAGATCAGGCTGGAAACCGGCGCGTTCCATTGCAGCGAATAGCCGAAATCGCCATGCAGTACGATCCCGCTGATCCAGCGCCAGTACTGCACAAGAATGGGGTCATTCAGGCCGTATTGGGCCCGCATCGCCGCCTCCTGCGCCTCGGTGATATACTCACCCTGATGGCGCAACTCGGCCGCATAGGCAGTGATATAGTCGCCCGGCGGCAACTGGATGATCACAAAGGAAATGAATGAAATGAAGATGAGCGTCGGGATAGCCAAAAGGGCGCGCCGGACGATAAAGGCGATCATGTGGGGTCCTCCCCGGACGGGCTGAGCCTGAGCGCGCCGGTCCAAGTTCTGGCGGAAGCATCCGAGGCGGAAGTATCCGCCCCGGATCGTTTCGGAACCTATTGCTGGCTGAGCCAGAACTGCTGGGTGCGGGCGATGCCGACGCCGCGGAAGATGTCGTCCTGCACCAGATCGGGCTGCACATTGTGCATCTTGTTGGAGACGATATTGACCACCGCGCCCCCGCCATAGACGCCGATCACATAGCCTGCACCGACGAAGTCAGCGATCATCTCGTTGACGGCGGCGTCCGCCTCTTCCAGCGTCAGGGCCTGCGATGCCCGGTCCCATGCGTCATACATCTTGCTGACGGCACTGCCCTCGGGTGGCACAACACCGCTTTCGCCATCGGTCTGATACCATTTGAAGTACTCGTTGCCATAGGACTGGCTGCCCAGCATCAGGCGGGGATCGGCCGGTACATAGGTGAGACGGTCGAACGGAATCCACTGCAGCTGGAAATCGTTATTGTCGCGGTTATTGTCCCACTGCGTGCGGTCGATGATGCGCGGCAGCAGCTCGATGCCGACGTCGGCGAACATGCCGGCGAGCAGTTCGAGCGTCTTGGCATGGGCGGCATCATTGGCCTCGATGGTCATGCTCAGGCGCTGGCCATCCGGGCGCAGGCGGAAGCCGGCGCTATCGCGCTCGGTCAGCCCGGCCGCATCCAGCAGGGTGTCGGCCTCGTCCGGATCATACTGGGTCCAGTGATTGGCCAGATCCTCGCTGTAGTAAGGCGAGCCGGCGACCGGCGCCGTCTGGATCGGCAGGGCGAGGCCGGACTGGGTGAGCTCGATGATGGCCTCGCGATCCACCGCAACCGACATTGCCTGGCGGAAATCGGGATTCTGGAACAGCGCCGCCAGGGCGGGGTCCTTGTTGGTCATGTTGGGCACGATCGACCAGACATTGGAGTCACGGCCGGAGACCACGTGGTAGCCGCCACGTTCCTCGTTTTCCTTGTAGAAGGTGTAGTTGTCCAGGCCCATGTAGCGCGCCTGCATATCGATCTGACCCTGGGCGACCATCAGGTTGAGGGTCTCCGGATCCTGGAACAGGCGGTGTTCGATCCGGTCGATATAGGGCAGCTGGTTGCCCTCCTGATCAACGGCGTAATAATAGGGATTGCGCACCATGGTCACGATTTCGGCGGGTGCGGGCTTTTCGACCTTCCAGGCCGTCAGCACGGGCAATTCGGTGTTGTTCCACCAAGCCGTCGCGACGCCCTTGGAACCCCACATATCCTTCCACGTCTCCACGTTGAACTTCCTGGCGGCTGCCGCAAGCTCTTCGGCACTGGCATAGTGATCGTTATACTGGCTCAGATAGTGCTTGGGGAACAGGAAGCTGGGACGGTCCAGACTGGGCTCGCCGGTGGAATCCTTGGCCAGGATCTGCAGGAAATACACATATGGCTGGGCGAACTTGATCGTGAACGTCCGCTCATCCTTGATCTCGAGCTCGAGCGGCACGCCGCCGGGCGCGAATGTCGGATCGATATTGGGGACGAGCTCGGTATTGAGGAAGACGTCGTTGTACCAGAACGCAACGTCATCGGTGGTCACCGGCTCGCCATCGGACCATTTTAGCCCCTCGAGCAAGGTGAAGGTAAATTCGGTCGACTGCTCGTTGACCGAATAGCTTTCGATGTAGCCCGGCTTGAGCACGGCTTCGCCGCTCGCATCGGCGCTCCACTTGAGGACCCGCTCCTCCATCAGCTTGGTGGGGCCCCAACGATCACCGGGGCCGCTATAGGCGCGATGCCAGACACCGCCGTACTGGCCGACTTCCAGAGCATCGACCACTGTGGGATGCGTCGGCAGGCGCTCATCGACGGGCGGCAGTGTGCCTGCCTCAACCATGTCGGCGAGCATGGGCGCCTCCTGAAAGGCCCAGGCCGTTGCCGTCAGCGCCGTCGACGACAGCGCCGCCATCGCGGCAGCCGCGATCCATCTATTCAATTTCATGTCTCTTCCCTCGCATGCTGGCAGCAATGCCCTGTCCGGGCGCACCGCTGCAAATCATGAACGAAAGCGGTTGGATAATGCATGAAATAATTTGCATTGCTCCCTCCCCTTCTCGTTCATCTCCTCAAAAACCTCTCGCAATTTTCTTGCGTATTCGTGGTTTTCTTGCTTGTACAAGACCATCATCACGACTGTCTTCCAGACAATCAATATGAAAAGAATTGCATGACTAGTGCTGCTGCCGGCTTTTGCCTGACCTGAGGATCATCTGGTATGGAAGATTTGCAACGGATTCAACGCGCTAACCGCCATGCAGGCGCATTGGCGCCCAGCCCGCCACGTCCCCAGGGAAATTCTCCAGCTGGTTACTTACGCCTGCTGGTGGAAGCACTCATGGCCGGCGGGGATGTACAAAGGCCGATGCTGTCGCGGCAGATCGGCCTGCCCAAGCACGCCATTTCAGATCTGCTGGCGGGGCTGGAAATCCGTGGCATGGTACAGGTCGCCGGCGCGTTCGACGGCCTGCCTGGGCGATCCCAGCAATCCTACAGCCTGCGCGCCGATGCAGCACTGGCCCTCGGCTTTGACCTGGGCGGCACCAAGCTGGCGGGCGCCCTTTGCGACATGCGCGGCACCATACTGGCCGAACGTGTCGAAGCAACCAGACGTGACGGCGCCGCCGACCTCGTGGCGCAGATCGCTACCATGGCCGACGAACTGTGCGCAGATGCCGACCTGCCCCGCCTTCACGTCCGCCAAAGTGTGATCGGCGTGCCTGCCGCCGTCGACCCGGCGAGCCGGGTACTCAGCCTGGCGGGCAATCTGCAGGGACTTGAAGACCCCTCCTTCATGGCGGAACTGGCAGCGGCCCTGGGGGGAACGGTACATCTGGACAATGATGTGAACCTGGCGCTGATTGCCGAGATTGCGCAGGGGCGCGCGCAGGGCCAGGCCAATGTCGTATTCGTGGCGCTCGGCACCGGCATTGGCAGCGCCATGCTGATCAATGGACACCTGTTGCGTGGCGCCCATGGCGGCGCCGGCGAGATCGGCTACATGCCCTTGTGGCATCTGGCCCCGGCCGGAGAGGCGCCGCTGGAACAGCGTGTGGGTGAAGCCGGCATCCGCCAGCTTTATGTCTCCGCCGGCGGCAGCGCCGATGCCACGGTGCGCGAGATCTTCGACGCGGCGTCGCAGGGTGACGCTGCCGCCCTGTCGGCGCTGGATGCGGCAGCCGAGAGCCTGTCACGCGCGCTAGTCTGCCTGCTGAGCGTCGTGGATGCGGACCTGGTAGTGTTCGGCGGCAGCATCGGCGCGCGCGAGGAATTCATTGCGCGCGTGCGCGATCACGTCGGCAGGGCCTGGATGCGACCGCTGCAGATCAGGCGCAGCGATGCGGGTGGGCGCGCGGGGCTGCTTGGGGCGCTCGAACTGTCACGCCAGCACATGCTGGAGCAGTTGTTTGGGCCCCTGCCGCAGAACTAGTCGAGCGTCCGCACGCTGGCCCGCACTGTCAGCCGACACCCCAGTTCAAGCCGGTGCGCGGGCGGCGCACCGGCCGCGTTGACGATGCGTTGCTCGAGCAGGTGCAGCGCCGCCACCCCGATATGTTCGAGCGGCACGCTGACCGTGGTGAGCGCTGGCGAGGTCAATTCGCCCAGAGCAACGCCGTCAAAGCCAACCACCGACACGTCATTGGGCACGGAAAGCCCGGCCTGACGCAGCGCCGCAAGCGCCCCGAGCGCCAGATTGTCGGCAGCACAGAAGATCGCCGTTACCCCGCCCATGCCCTCATGCTTGACCAGCCAGCGCGTGATGGCAGCAGCACCCAGATCGGGAAAATAGCCCTCGGCGTGCTGAACATAGGCCGTTTCCAGCGACAGTCCGTTGTCACGGAAAGCGTCGAGAAATCCATCGCGGCGGCGGCGGACCGTACTGCGACCTTCCCATGTCAGATGCAATATATTGCGGTGACCCTGCTCGATCAGCCAGTTGGTGGCATAACGCGCGGCAAAGCGATTGCCCGGGGTAACGCTATCGATCTGCATCTCATGATCTTCGCCGTTCATCAGCACGACCGGGATCCCGGACAGAGCGATATCCTGCAACAGGTCGCGGCGGTCGTCATTGAGCAACAGGATGCCATCGGCCGATGCGGCCCGGGCGCTGGCGATAACCTGCGCACCGGTCACGAGCGGCCTGTCGACTTCCATGGGGACGACGCGGATGGCGCGCCGCTCGCACTCCCGCATCAGGGCGCTCAGCAGGGTCCAGGAATAGTAGTTGTGATCATTGTGCGGCAGCGTATCGCTGGGCACGGCCAGCAGAATAGTGCGCAGCACGGAGATCGCCGCCTTTTCGCGGCGCTTGGCCAGATAGCCCAGGGCGCTTGCCGATTCGATGACACGGGCACGCACCTCGGGCGAGATGGGCGCCGTCCCGTTGAGAACGTGCGACACTGTCGAAAGCGCCACATTGGCACGGTCGGCAATATCCTTGATACCGACCTTTCTGTCCGGTCCCTGCTTCACGACTGCGCCTATCCTGGTAAAGCCCACGCCACGTTCTCTGTCAGTCGACCTGCATGCGCAAGCCGGCCGGCGGCAATAGAGCACAAATCACATCATCGTCGTCAAAACCACCATGCAGCGCAGCCGATGCGGCGCGCGCCCATGCGACACACATCTTCCGGCGGCGACGCCGGACCGACGGCAGAACCATCAGGACCAGTGCAAAAGCCGCGATGGTCAGCAGGCTGGCGCCGAGCGGGCTGGACACAAAGGTTCGGACTGCCCCGCGAGAACATCATGACCCGGTGCTGCCGGACAGTGACGCCGCTGCGGCGATCAAGGGAACCCTGCCAGCCTGATGCAGCGGCGGGCGCAATAGTCAGACCTTGGCCAGGCTGGGCGTGCTCTTGTCGCTGCGACGGTGCGTTCCAAAGTGCAGCAGCTCGGTCGGCACAAAGACATGCGAGGCAATCTGGGGCGTCTTCTGCATCAGGCGCTCGAGGCTTTCAAAGGCATGCCGGGCGATGGCGCGCTCATCCTGGCGCACGACATAGACCGGGTTGGGCATGTAATCGAGCACTTCGGAATAGGCGAAGGTGCCCACCATCAGGGCGGGCGGAATTGCTCCGTATCGGGCGCGAATTTCGCGCATGGCACCGTTGAAGATCAGCAGCGAGCCAAAGATCAGACTGTCTGGCAGGCCCGGGCCGGCTTCGAGCAGATCACTCATCAGGCGCCGCCCGCCCTCCTCCGTATCGCTATCGATGGACCGCACCGCAAATCGCCGCTCTCTGTCGGACTGTTTGGCCGTGGCATTGCTGAAGCCGCTGATGCGCTGCAGGGTGGTCGGATTGGATTCGCTGCCGGTCAGAAAGGAAATATTCCTTGCACCGGCTTCGATCAGGGCGCGCGTCAGTGTCTGCGCGCTTTCAAAGTGGTTCGAACTGACAAAAAAACCTTCATCGCCCTCGAATCGACGGTCGATGAGGACCATTGGCGGCCCCGATTTGACGGTTCCGCTGGCCGGGCGGCGGCGCGGTTCGCTGGGCGTCAGGACGATGCCATCGATGCCCCGGGCGACAAAGTTTTCCAGCGCAATGCGCTCCACCGCCGGGTTTTCGCCGGAAGATGTGGTCACAAGCACATAGCCCTTGGCGCGGCACAGGCGCTCGAGCTCGGCGGTGACGCGGGCAAAGAAGGCGTTGGCAATGTCCGGGACGATCAGCGCAATTGTATTGCTGCGCGCCAGCTTCAGGCTGCGCGCCGCCTGATTGTAGCGATAGCCATGCTCGGCGATGTAATTCTCGATAACGGCGCGCGCCTTGGGGCTGATGCGGTACTCATCTGCCTTGCCGTTGATGACCAGCGTTACCGTTGTCCGTGAGTACCCCGTGTCCTGCGCAATTTCCTTGATCGTCTTGGGCATTGGGAACTTGAGATCCTTTTCTGCTGCAGATCGCCGCTGCCTGGCCGCGCAAATTCGACATCGATTTTTTTGGCTGATGCCAATTAGTAGGCCGCCCATTATCGCTTAGCAACTCGCGCGAGAACCGGCTCCGGACGCGTTCTCCACAAGTGATGCGCCAAGCGCACCCCCCACTTGCGCATGACGCATGAAGCGGATAACACCATAGCTAACTTGTGTGAGCAGATTTCAAATCTAGTTCCCTGGCGAGAGTTTCGCTCCTTTCAGGGCCCGCTTGCGCTCACCCTTGGCTTGGTGCACCGGCTGCTGGCCGGTGGTGGTAACGATGCGCGAAAGCGCTGGTTCTGACGACAAAGAGGTTACGATCCTTGACTGCTTCCGCTTCCAAACTTGACCGCCACTCCGGCATCTGGCCGGTGATGCTGACCCCCTTCAAGGACAACCGCGAGATCGACTGGCATTCGCTGGAGCGCCTGGTCGACTGGTATGTCGCCAATGGCGTGCATGGGCTTTTCGCCAATTGCCAATCCAGCGAGATGTTCTTCCTGTCCGACAAGGAATCGATCGATCTCACCAAGTTTGTCGTCGACCGTGCCGATGGCCGGGTGCCCGTGGTGGCCTCGGGCCATACCGGCGAGACATTCAATCACCAGGTCGAGCAGTTGCAGGCGATCGGCGAGACCGGTGTCGACAGCGTGATCCTGATCTCCAACCGTCTGGCATCGGCCGATGAGGGCGAGGAAAAGGCCCTCGAAACGCTCAAGGCGCTGACCGAAACCGTGCCCGACCATCTCGGGCTTGGCGTCTATGAATGCCCCCACCCCTACAAGCGCCTGCTCTCGGACGCAGCCGTCGAATGGTGCGCCAAGTCCGGGCGCTATACCTTCATCAAGGACACATGCTGCAACATCGACACCATTCGTCGCCGCCTCAAGCTCATCGAAGGCAGCCGCGTGCATCTGCTCAACGCCAATGCGCAGACCCTGCTGGAAACGCTCAAGGCCGGTGGCCACGGCTATTCCGGCGTCATGGCCAATTTCCACCCGGCGCTTTACGTGTGGCTGGTGGAGAACTGGCAGGCAGAGCCGGAAAAGGCTGAGACACTGGCAGAGATGCTCACGATCAGCGCGCTGGCCGAATATCTCGACTATCCCGTCTGCGCCAAGGACTTCCATGTCGGCATCGGCACCTTCGACAGCCGCGTCTGCCGGACCCGGCCGATCGGCAGCTACGATGCCCTGCACTTCCCGACCACCATCGCGCAGATGCAGAGCCTGGCGGGGCGCTGCAAGGACCTGATCGGCATCAACTGAAGCAGCAGGCAGCGGCGCCATGCGCCGCTGCCCCGTTCCAACATCTCAGGATAGCAACACATGACCCGCACCGTGCTGGTTACGGCCACCAATTATTCCCGCCTTTGCAGCGAGGGCAAAGCGCTGCTCGAGGCGCATGATTGCCGCGTCATCGAGAATGACTTCGGCCGGCCCATGACATTTGCCGAGCTGTCGGCGCGGGTCGGCGAGGTCGATGCCGTGGTGGCCGGGGTCGACAGCTGGAATGATGCGGTGTTTGCCCTCGCGCCCAGGCTCAAGGTCATTTCCCGCTTTGGCGTCGGGGTGGACAATATCGACATCGAAGCCGCCCGCGGCCGGGACATCAAGGTCACCAATGCCGCGGGGGGCAATTCCAATGCGGTGGCCGAACTCACCATCGGGCTGATCATCGCGGCGATGCGCAATATACCCGAACTGCACCGGACAACGCGGCAAGGCGCCTGGGACCGTTTTGTGGGCGGTGAACTGGTCGGGCGCACTGTCGGCATTCTGGGCTTTGGCAATATCGCCCAGATGATTGCCAAAAAGCTCACCGGTTTCGACGTCAACGTCATCGCCCATGACAAATATCCCAATGCGGCGGCAGCCGATGCGCTCAAGGTAACGATGGTGGATGCCGAAACGGTGCTGACCAGCGCCGACATTGTCTGCACCATGCTGCCCAGCCTGCCCGAAACACGACACTTCATGAATGCCCAGACGTTCGGGCGCATGAAGAAGGGGGCGTATTTCATCAACACCGCCCGCGGCGCCCTGGTCGACGAAGCCGCGCTCAAGCAGGCGCTGGACGGCGGACAACTGGCCGGGGCCGCCATCGATGTCTATGAGAGCGAACCGACCAGCGCCGACAATCCGCTGTTCACCACGGCCGGCATCGTGACCACGCCGCACACGGCGGCAGAAACCTACGAAACCTATCGGGGCATCGGCATCCTGACTGCTCAGGCTGTGCTTGACGTGCTCGATGGGCGCACGCCCAAAAACCTCCTGTGAAGGCGGCCCGCGCCTAGGCCGCCGCAATCTGGTGATACCCAAATGACGGTTTTGAAATTTATCGACCGAAAGAGCGAGATCTACCTGCTCACGGCCATACTGGTGACCATTTCAGTGGTGCTGCTGGTGCAGGTCTTCATGCGCTATGTGATCAACAGCCCCCTGGTCTGGGCTGAAGAACTGGCCCGCTACCTGCTGGTCTGGTGCACCATGATCGGGTCCAGCCTGGCGGTCAGAGAATCGCGGCACATCGTTATCGATTTCGCGCCGGTGCTGTTCGGCCCGCGCTCGATCGGGCTGTTCCGCCTGATTTCACTCACCGGCATCCTGGTGTTTTGCGGGGTCATCATTTTCTACAGCCTGCCATTCGTGCAGCGCGTGCAGGAAATGAACCAGCTTTCACCCTCGCTCGAAATCCCGATGTGGTGGGTCTATCTCGCCTTGCCGGTCGGCGCCGCAGCCTCTTCGCTGCGCGCGGTTCAGCAGATCTATCTGCAGCTGCGATATGGCCTGCAGACCGACGAGCCGGAAATTGTCGAACCCGTTCAGATCATTCAGGAAAAGGCAGACCGCTGATGTATCCTGCGCTCGCCCTCGGCTCCTTTTTCGTCCTCCTGCTGCTGACCGTGCCGATCGCCATGTCGATCGGGCTGGCGGCCTTCGTGCCCGGCTGGTTCGGTGCGCCGGTCAATCCCAGCCAGGTTATCCGCACCATTGTCACCTCGATCGATTCATTCCCCCTGCTGGCCGTGCCGCTGTTCATGGTGGCCGGGGACATCATGACCGAGGGCGGACTGGCCCGGCGCCTGTTCAATTTCGCCGACGCGCTGCTGGGGCGGCTCAATGGCGGGCTGGCGATTTCAACCGTCGCTGCCTGCATGCTGTTTGGCGCCATTTCCGGCTCGTCGCCGGCAACGGTTGCCGCCATTGGCTCGATGGCGATCCCGCTGCTGACCAATAATGGCTATGAAAAGCGCTTCGCCACCGTGCTGGTGGTCACCGCCGGGACGCTGGGCGTCATCGTGCCGCCCTCCATTCCGATGATCATCTACGGCATGGCGGCCAATGTGTCGGTCAGCGAGCTGTTCCTGGCGGGCATCGGCCCTGCCCTGGTGATTGGCGGCCTGCTGATGGTCTACGCCTACTGGTACGGCACCAAGAACAAGGCACGGATCCGCACGACGGCAGGGGAAATTCCCTTCTTCACAGCGGTCCGCAACAGCTTCTGGGCGCTTATGGCACCAGTTGTCGTGCTGGGCGGGATCTATAGCGGCATCTTCACGCCCACCGAGGCGGCGGCTATTGCGGTGGCCTATAGCGCCTTCGTTTCGATCTTCATCTTCCGCGAGCTGTCCTTTGTGCAGCTGTTCCGCGTGGTGGGGCGGACGGCGCTTATCATTGCCCCGATCCTGATCATCACCGGCACGGGCGCGGCCCTTGGGCGGGTGCTCAACCTGCTTGGCGTGCCCAACATGCTCGGCACCTTCATCTCCGGCATTGTCCACGACCCGATCATGCTGCTGCTGCTCGTCAACGCGCTGCTGCTGATCGTGGGCATGGTGATGGAAACGCTCTCGGCGATCATCGTTCTGACGCCCATCCTGTTGCCGGTCATGCTGTTGTACGGCGTCGATCCGATCCATTTCGGCATCATCATGACCATCAACCTCGCCATCGGCTTTGTTACCCCGCCGGTCGGCGCCAACATTTTCATCGCGACCCAGCTGACCAAGATGGGTCTGATCGACATCTGCAAGGGGCTGCCCATACCGCTGTCCCTGCTGATCCTGGGCCTGGCCATCGTCACCTATGTCCCGGCGGTAGCCCTGTGGCTGCCATCGATGTTCTAGGCCGCCCACCAACCACCCACCGATAAGCCAACCAATATAAGGGAGAGAGACCTTGCGTATTTCCAATATTCTGATGAGCGGCAGCCTGCTGTCGGCAATCGCCTTCGCCACACCCGCCATGGCGCAGGACTATACCATGCTCATGGCGCACACGCTGTCGGACACCAAGCATCCGATCTACCAGGCGTTCAACCGCCTCGAGACCGAGATCGAGCAGCGCAGCAATGGCCGCATCGACGTGGTCGACCAGGGCGGCGGCGCGCTGGGCGGCGATCGCGAAACCATCGAAGGCGCGATCTTCGGCGATATCCAGTTTGCCCCGATGTCGAGCTCGGCTGCCGTGCAGTTCGTGCCCGAACTGGCAGTGTTCGACATTCCATACGTGATGCCAGCGGACAAGGACGCCCGCTATGCACTGCTCAATGAAGGCCCCCTGGCCGAGGCGATCAGCGCCGCGATGGAAGCCAAGGGCCTCAAGTTCATGGGCATCATGGATGGCGGCTTCCGCGAGCTGACCACCAAGGACACCGAGGTTCACAGCCCTGCCGATATCGCGGCAACCGGACTGCGCGTGCGTGTGCAGGAAAACCCGATCCACATCGCCATCTGGCGTGATCTGGGCGCTTCGCCGACCCCGATCGCGTTCACCGAACTCTATGGCGCGCTGCAGCAGGGCGTGGTGGATGCCCAGGAGAACCCCTATGGGCACATCCTGAGCCAGCGCTTTTATGAAGTGCAGAAGTACCTGATCAATACCAACCACATCCTGCTCGCCAATGTGAATGCGGTGAGCCTGGTGTGGTATGACAGCCTGCCGGAAGACCTGCAGCAGGCCGTGGACGAGAGCTTTGCGGTCGCCACCAAGTTTGAGTGGGACGTGCAGGCCGAACTGCTGGACAGCCAGCGGGCCGAACTGGAAACCCATATGACCGTCATTGACCTGAAGCCGGAAGAACTGGCTCAGTTCCAGGACAAGACCTCTGGCGTGGTGGACATGGTGCGCGAGCGGGCCGGCGATGACATCGTCGATACGCTGCTCAACGCCCTCGAGCAGTAAGGCGCTCCCGAACGGCGCACTCACAACCTGGCCAATGCGGGGCTTAGCTCCCCGCATTGGCCCAGCAATACAAGCCAGCGCCCGCTTCCCCCCTGAGGCCCGTATCACAGGCCGGCGGTGTCTAGGCGGGCATGACCCAGAGCGTTCCGGTCCGGGGGTTTCTTGTCAGCGATGCTTCTATCCGGAAGATCGACGAGAGCCGGGCTTCGGTCAGCACCTCTTCGGGCGATCCGATGGCCGCCATGCGCCCCTGATCGAGGAGGCAGAGGCGGTCGCAGAACATCGCTGCAAGACTGAGATCATGCAGAGCCGCAATAACGGTGATCCCCAGGCTGCGCACGAAGCGCAGCAAATGAAGCTGGTGATGGATATCGAGGTGATTTGTCGGCTCATCCAGCACCAGCACCGCCGGCTGCTGCACCAGAGCGCGCGCCACAAGCACGCGCTGGCGTTCACCGCCAGAAAGCGTGCGGAACAGCCGATGCTTGAAGGTGCCCAGCTGCACCAGTTCGATGGCCGCTTCAATCAGAGCGACATCATGGGCGGTGTCGGCTTGCAGCAATTCCTTGTGGGCCGAGCGCCCCATGGCAACCACATCGCCAACGGTGAGGGGGAAGTCGGTGGGCATATCCTGCAGCACGGCGCCAACCTGACGGGCGCACCAGGTGGCGGATTGCTGCCACACATTGTCGCCGTTCACCAGCACCCGGCCAGAACTGGGCCGATTTGTCCGGTAGATCGTGCGGAGCAATGATGACTTGCCCGCGCCATTCGGCCCCAGCACGCCGATCATTTCGCCAGGGGCCACATCAAACGAGATATCGCTGACGAGGGTCCTGCCGCCAGCAGCGAAGCTGACGCTCTCGAGCGAGAGTGTGCCGGGTTGGATGCTCATGCCTGGGGACCACCATTTCTGGAATCGCGGCGCAGAAGCCAGATAAAGAACGGGCCACCGACCAAGGCGGTGATGATGCCGACGGGCAGTTCCAGTGGTGAGATCACCGTGCGGGCAACAAGATCGGCGCCGATGGTGAAACTGGCCCCCACAAGCGCCACGGCAGGCAGGGCGCGGCGATGATCGGCGCCCACCACGAAGCGAACGATATGCGGCACGATCAGCCCGACAAAGCCGATAACCCCTGACACGGCGACCATGATGCCGGTCAGCGCCGCGGTCAAAACGAACATGGTCTGGCGGAAGCGGTGAACGTCGAGGCCGAGCGCGGCCGCGCTTTCGTCGCCAGCCATCAGCAGGTTCAGCCGGCGCGCCTGCAGCAGCATCAGCCCCAGGCCAATCATGAGAGCGATGATCGGCACGGGAAGGAGTTTCCATTGCGCCGCGCCAAAGCCCCCGAGCGTCCAGAACAGCACGCGCGCCGCCAGCTGGGGATCGGGCGAGGTCAGAACCAGCAGGCTTGTCACAGCGCTGAGCACCGAACTCATCGCAATACCGGCCAGAACCAGCCTTGTGGGTGTCATGTGGCCACCGGCGCGCGCGACCCAGAAGACAATTGCCAGCGTTACCAGCGCGCCTGCAAACGCGGAGAAGTAGAGGGTGAATGCGCCCAGCCCGACCAGACCCCAGCGCATCACCAGCACCGCACCGGTCGCCGCGCCGGACGATACGCCCAGAATGCCTGGCCCAGCCAGAGGATTGCGCACAATGGCCTGAATGATCATGCCTGTGGCCGCCAGCGTGGCGCCAACCACGCCGGCCAGGATTACCCGCGGTACACGGGTTTCAATGATGATGGTCTGGTAGACCGCGCGCCAGGTTGCCGGGATGATTTCGCTGCCGAGCACGGCATTGACGATTACCCCCAAGGCAGCTGGCGCAGGAACCTGGACCGAGCCGAAAATAAGCCCGGCCAGGCCAAGCGCCACAAGCACACCGGCCAGCGCCACCATGGTCACTGCGTAGCTGACTGCGCCCCTGGCTGGCACCGACACCGTGGCGGGAGCGGTCAGCAAAGCCGCCGCATGCTCGCCGGGCGTCGAGCGCAGCACGGCAAGGAGCGCGCCCTGATCGGACAATTGAGAGCGAGCGGATCGCGCGTCCATGCCGGGGATCCTTATTCAGCGATTGCCTGGGGGTGGAAGAACGCAGCCATTCTCTCGACCGCCTCGACCGTGCTCGGTCCGGGCTGACCCTGAACCGAGTCAATGAGGATGAACCGGCCATTGATGATCGCCGGGACATTGGCAATCGTGGGATTGGCCTTGAGGGTCTGGATGCGGGCCTGACCGAGTTCATTGCCGGGATCGGCAACGACCTGACCACCGGCCGTGCCCGAATAGAACACAACGATGAATTCCGGCTCGCGCTCTGCCACATGCTCCCAGCTCACCTCGCCATAGCGCTTGGCAATGTCGGCAAAGATGTTCTGGCCGCCCGCCGCGGCCACCGCCTGCGACAGCAGTGTATTACCCAGCACGCCGTTGGGAGCGGACTCGCCGCCATTGTAGATAAAGACCTTGACGGGAACTGTGTCGCGCAATTGCGCGCGCACCGCGTCCAGGCGAATAGAGAGATTGTCAACCAGCGCCGCGCCACGGTCGGCGACCCCGAAAATCCTGGCGACGGAGCGGATTTCGTCAAAAAGCTCGGGAAAGCCGAAGGTCCCGAGATTGCAGCCTTCGACATTGAGCCGGGTCTTCATGCCCAGATCGTGCAGCTGGTCGCGGGTGTGGCGAGACTCACTGAAACCATCGGGATAGCCGGCATAGACGAAGTCGGCTTCGGCGTTGATGAGCTCTTCGGTGGTCGCCACCAGCGGTGAGAGCACCGGGATTGCTGCATAGGCCTCGGCGTAAGCCGGGCTTATCGCCAGGTTGGCCATATAGGATGTGCCTGCCATCTGGTCTTGCAGGCCGAGGGCCAACATCAATTCGGTCGCATTGTTTGAGAGGGTGACGGCGCGTTGCGGCGCCTGCTCATATGTGGTCGTGACACCGCAGTTTTCGTCGGTCACCGGAAAGGCCGCGTCCTGTGCAGAGAGCGGCGTGGCCAAAGCCAGTGCAGCGGTAAGGCCGGCTAAACGGATGAAGGAAGCTTGGAACATGCTGATTTGTCCTATTGGATGGGAAGAGCCGGGAGGGTTTGGAGAGCGGGAAGCGCTGTCTGGCCAAAAAGCGTGGCCATGGCGTCTGCCTGCTGGTGGGCAACTTCGCCATTGCAGTTGAAGATCAGCCGGACGCTGTCGATGCCCGTCGCGTCGCGCAGAGCGAGCAGTTGATCGAAGCAATCCTCGGCGCTGCCGGCAATCATCTGCTGGTCCAGGAACGCTTCGCGATCGATGGGCATGATGGTGTCGACGGGCCGGTTCCGGGCGGCGGCGTAGCGCTGTCGCCGCTCATATAGTCGCGGCAGCAGATGATCGACTGCGGCAAGCGCTGCTTGCCGGGTGTGGGCGACGGTGACGTAGCGCGAGAGCGAAAAATCGGCCGGATAGCGGGCAGACGTGTTGCCCGCCAATTGGTCGTAAACAGCAAGCTGGCGATGCTCTGGCGGCTCCAGGCTCAGCAGCAGCGGCAGGCGGTTGGCAATGGAAAAGGCAATCGATTGCGGCGTTGTGCCAGCGACATAGACCGGGATATCGTCACCTGCGGCAAGCAATGGTCCGACAGGCTGGCCGGAGCTTGGCCAGATGCCCTCAGCCGGCGCGAAGGTCGGCCCGTGCCAGGCAGAACGGATGAGCGCAAAGCACTGTTCGAAGCGTTCCCTGGAGCTGGCCGGCTCGATGCCGAGCGCCTGCAGCGTCGCGGGAAACGTGCCGCGTCCAATGCCCAGGTCGAAACGTCCACCGCTTTGCCAGTGCAATTGGGCAATCTGCTCGGTGAGCAGAAAGGGGTGGTAGAGCGGCAGCACAAGGATGGATGTGCCCACCCGCATGCGCTCGGTGCGGGCGAAAATGCCAGCGGCCAATAACAGGGTCGAGGGATAGGGATCTGGCGGCTGCTGGAAATGGAACTCGTTAAACCAGATGCCGTCATAGCCAAGCCTGTCCATGCGTGCGCAAAAGTCGAGCACCGCACCGTGGTCCAGTCGCTTTGCGCCCCGGGTGAAGCCGGCAAGGTCAACTCTCATTGATCCATGCTCGTCACAATCGGTTCATGGGCAGCCAGGCAAGCGTCGGTCATCGAGATCCACCAATCGCATCGCTCCTGGCGCCATCCGACGGTCCGGGCGCGAGAAGGTGCCCGGCGAACGGCTTTCGTCGCTGGCGCTTCGGCTTCGAGGGGTGCGCATGTGGCGCCCGCGAAGCCGGCACAGGGCTGCGACGCGTCTTGTGTCGAACGGAAAGACGGTGTCAGGCGCGCCAAAGGTGGCGGGTGCCGGCCCGTGATAGCGGCAGGAAGGTTTTTAGCGCCAGGCAAACTCGGCATCCCGTATCACGGATGCAAAGAGGTCTGATCGCACATCGCTGTGTGTCGTCGTCATGCTCTGCCCCTACCGGAACACCTCGTCCGGCTTCATGGTATTTGCCTGGGCAGGTCTCCTGGCTTGCGGCTCGGTCGCTTTTCGCCGCCTTCCCAAACCCCGAAGAGTTCAGTGGCATTTCGCGAAATGCTCGCCGCTTACAGTTGCGAGGGCAGCCTCGGTTTTGGCCCCTGATGGGTAGTCCGCACCGTGTTCCCTTTTAATCCGCGCACATCTGGCGGAACCAAAGCACGCGACTGATGCCATAAGGAATGCACATGCGCAAGCCTGCGGCGTGACATCGGCAGGCCGATAGCTGGGCGGATCGGGGCGCCGGCAAATTCTGCGACCCGGCGCCTATCGCGGGGAGTGAGCCGCCCGGCCGGAGCGGCCGAGCGGCATGTGCTGCAAAGGGGGGTTTAGTGGGCGAGCATTTCCTCGACCACCTCGTCGGCGCTCAGCGCGTACGGATAGTAGGTCGGCCAGTTGGTCAGCTCTTCGAGCAGTTTTGCGCGGTCGTCATCCCAATAGAGGTGGAAGTGCCCTGCATCCTGCGGCGCGATGGCATGGTCGCTGAACTGGACGAACTGCGGCGCGGCCGCGTCGCCCTCGACCTTCGCGAAAATGAAGCGCACGCCGCGATTGCCCTTTTCGTAATTCAGGATCTCGTAGCCGTCTTGCCGATAGCGCGCGGCCCTCGGCTCGCCGTCGGCATAGAAGGTGAAGGTGTCGCCTTCGATGGTGATCCGATGGACATCGGTCCGGTAACCGACGTCATAATAGGCCCGGTATTCATCAGCGCTCATGGTGCCGGCGTCGGCCTTGTGCTGCATCACCGGATCGAGCGCGCCGCTCTGTAGCAGGGGATAGACCGACTGCCAGTCGCCTTCCCAATCGGCCAGGGTGCGCGGTGCGACCTGGCTGTCTTCAAAGTAGCCCTGATAGACCTCGTCATCATGGTCGTCGGCATGGTCATGGTCGTGGCCTTCACCCTCATGCACGACGCCACTGCCACCCACGGCAACGATGTTGAACGGTTTGCCCTCCAAGGCGATCTGGCCCTTTTCCGCAAATGTCTCGGCGTCCACGATGTGTATCCTGCCAGCCAGCGGATCGGTGACGAAGACATTGTCGGCGGCGGCGGCAATGCGCGGACGCGGATCGCTCCAGTGGCCGTCCATCGAATACATCCCGGTGAGCTTGATCGAAGCGGTCACCGCACCGGCGATCACGTCGAGCTTATGCAGCGTGCCGTCTTCGGTGAAGACATAGGCGAAGCGCGGCCGCACCGGATCGACGGCGAAATGGACGCGGCGGGTCGGCAGATCGACCAGGCGGTAGGGATCATCCCCACCGGGCTCGATAATCGAAACGGTGTCGGCATCCCAGTTGCCCAGGAAGTATTGCAGGCCGCGACCACCGAGCATGGTCGAAACGCGGCCGTCGCCCAGGCCCTCCGGGAAAGCGAG